>JAALOO010000554.1_pt1 | contig 32606 bp, 17 predicted proteins | sample 7257641 | NCBI WGS metagenome assembly JAALOO01 (sample SAMN14085613, study PRJNA598686) | mite metagenome | biome: ENVO:01001000; feature: ENVO:01001002; material: ENVO:01001226; isolation source: single female mite from University of Michigan culture on fish food culture... ...
AGAGAGAGAGAGAGAGAGAGAGAGAGAGAGAGAGAGAGAGAGAGAGAGAGAGCATGTGTGTGCTCTAAGTGTATGGTACAGCAGCAGTGCCAGTCGTACCTTGGCCCCTCTCTTTGGCCATGACCACGCTCAAACTACACAGTAGTAGCGGTGGTGATGGTGGTGGATCACCAGGACAGAGTAACCTCGGTGCTGGCTGCACTCGCCAGATCTGAATCTACATCTACTGTACGGTTGAAGTGTGTTTGTGGTCGATGACACGAGGCACTACCTTGCACTTTGTGCTTTGTTTTGTCACACAGTGGTGACAGTTGATAGTGGCGACAATATCTGTAAATGTGAATTAACAGATTTGCAGACACACGATGCTTAAAAATTGTAAAAACAAGATTTTATTTTTGTTGTGCTATATCCTTTTCCCTAAAAATAGCTTCCTATTAGTTTCATTTTCTACTATTGTTTTTGCATTTCTAATAAACGGACTCAATTAACTTCAATTAAATGTCAATTGAATTCAATCGATATAAGTTGGTTGAACCTCAAAGTACTACAAAGTTAGCAGTGGCGGTTCAGTGAGCTTTTATTTTAACGATACGAGACTTGACGATGCTCAGACCTTGAATGCGCACTAATGGTGCACCTCGCGTCGAGTTGCATAATCAAGTAGGCCCTAATAATCATCAGAGACACTAGCTAATGACTGAGTAGAAAAGTGTTCACTCTCTGTTTGTGTGCATGTGCTACAGCTTAATTATTAATTGTAACATCGATTGTTAGCGCCAGCCTAATGAATGTCACTGCTGATAGATGCTAACCTGAGTCTGTCGATGCTGATAATGAAGATTAATGGCGGTAACTGAGAAGCTGAGCAGCAGTAGAGTGGCTTTTCAGTGGCAGAAAAATCAGTTAAGCTGCCAGACTTTGGTAATTTGCAAAGTGATCTATGAAAGAATAACAATACTATGTTGTTGTTGTTGCCACTGTGACTACGTCTCAGCAACAACGAGAATGATAGCACTACCTGTCATCAGCACCAAACTGCCGCGCATATTATGATTGGCGGCTCCCATTGAGTAAAGGGGGCCAGTAAAGGCAACCAGCAAGCAGCCACTCTTGACAGTAGCAAGTGCAACCACCACCGGCATCCACTCTCCCCATCACCAACTACTGACCGACAGAGAAAGTGTCGATGTAACCACTGTCACGTGAGATAGCTGCTGCTGATGCACAGGAGAGGCACAAGTGACCTACACCTTGCAGTGACGTGCCCACCACTCACTAAATATTGCTCTCTATTACTGAAAGCCCCCGCTGCTCCTGTGACTGCTACTGGCGGTGGTGATGAGTGGATTATCCATACACAAACACACACACCACAACAAAACAACCACCATCAGACCAATTGAAGAGGAGCATGATTATGGTGATGATGGCAGTGCAGGTGCTCTCGCCTCAGAGAAAACTGAGAAAGCTTTCCTGCGCAGCAATGGCCCAAATGTATAAAGGAAGAAAGTGCAAAACAGTAAAAGACCCTTTTCGGTACGTTTTATGGACGCATACTGGCTACTACTAGGTGAGGTGAGTTGTCGGCCACTTGTGACGCGGCTCAATCCAACACACACACACACACTCGAGCTGTGGTTACGATCAGTGGTGCCCATTACACTGCTTATGGTGTATGGTCGAGCTGCAACCTCCTAATGCCAGCCTGATTACTATCAGACCAGGGAGAGGGGAGGGAGCGTATCAGAAGCAGCTTGACGATAGCAAGGAAACCTTATCGGTTGTGCGCCCGTTTGGCCGCCTTTTGTGGCGTTAGTGGACGGGCAGGCAAAGTGCAAGCGACGACACACACACCGACACTGAGCCAGCTATCCTGCCTGCCATCCATCCACCATCAGCTTGTGTGTGTCCATCAGCTTTGGCCCATTGCGATTTCCATTGCCATCGAGCAGGTAATCATCATACGTCTGCCCATCTGCCGTACATCTTCTAATCAATCAGAAGCAGCAGCAGCAGAGACAGCAGAAAATCTGCTGCACGCTTAACTGGTGATCATCGAACAGTAATGCTGATTGACTTTAATTAAATTTTAAATGAAACTGACATTTTAAATGTGGCGCAAATACGACCACAGTGGTGCAGTGCACGAACTGGTGCTGGTAGTGAACAAGTTAGAGGCAGTGCCAGTTTGGGAGAGGAAACGGCTGTCACAGTGTGACTGCAAGTGGCCCAAACAGGCAGACAGTTTGTCGAGTGGCAAAAAGACAATTGCCAATTGCCTGTCAGAGGACTGTGCTGGTGGTGGCTGGTTGGGTCGGTGCTTAATGATATTGTACGACAGCAGAACCAGCGAGGGAGAATGTAAATCGAAGATTCAACTAAACAAGTGGTCTAATTGTCCTACAGTCTGATTCCTTGAATTCTGTTTCCTTTTTTTCTCTCCTCAATAGAGAGTGTCTACATGACAGAAGACACACAGACAGACAGACACTTCAATTGACTGCACACTTCGATCGAAAGCAAAAGTCTTTGATCGAAATTGATCGAGTCCTCGCACTCGAGTGCACCTCTGCTACTTGGATCAAGGAAAGACGGCGCCAAGAAGCAACAGCGGCTTTTGGTAAAAAGTTTGCACGTCTTTTAGTCAAGATTTGAATGCAACAACAGCAAAAGCAACATCATCATCAGCAGACTGGAGTGGAAAAGTAGAGAATGGTCGGGGCTATCGTGATGTGGCGTGGAGATGTGTGTCAAGGCGAGTGTTATATGATCAATTACACTGCTGCGACTTCACTCACACTCACTCGCTCACTCACTTTGTCGCTCTCCCCTTAACTCAGGCAATGGACTGCCCCTTACTTTCCCTTGCCACTTGCACTCTGACTGACTGAGCCTGTGCCTCTCTCGGTGTCCAGGAGAAAGAAGAGAGTTGAAGAGAAAGAAAGAAAGAAAGAAAGAGAGTACATCGGCAGTGCATCAGCAGCAGAGGTGAGCAGCTATCATCAGCATGAGTGAGTGGCAGTTGGTCGATGACGGACAGCGAAAGTGATGATCACTTGACTTCACGGTCTATTGCTTGCAGCTTTCTCTCCTCATTTCCCAAGTAGATCACCAGCGGTACATTCAGTAGAGTCATCAGGTGTCATCACCATTTAATAATATTCATACATTTGACATCAGCATCATTGCATCAGGGACATGAAGGCGTGAGCGCAGAAAAGAAGTGAACAAAAAGAAAAGTGAGAAGGAGAAAGAGAAGGGGAGAAAGAAAGAAAGAATAAAGCTGGTCAGGTGGATCATGATCATGTCCATTGTTGGTGGTAATAATAACTGTAATAATTATAATAATAATAAACATCTATTGCTCTAATGCTCAATGAGGATGATAAATACATAGTTTGCCATCGGGTGAAGGTGCGCGAGAGTTAGAGCGGACAAACGGCCAGATGACATGACATGAGATAACAAGCAAATCAAATTGTACAGAAGAGATGGCTGACTGATGAGATGCACAAGGTGTGTGTGGGGTGGGTGGGCACGGGAGAAGGCGTGAGGGTGTGAGTGTTCTCTGAGCTAATCGATTCGAACATAAATAAGAGGAAATGGTGGTGGTGGTGATTGGGGTGATAGTGGCGATGGAACAAGTGCTCAGTACAGCTGGTTGTGTGTGTGTGTCGACCAGACCACTCAGAGGCGCTCAGACAGAGGCTTTTTCTTCTTTCCTTGTCCTAACTTCATTACCCTCATTCTCTTCCTATTCTTCTTCATCATCCTTTTTCAGAGAGGCGGAAGGTTGAAGTGAGTTAATTAGCAGAATCAGCAACACAGCAACGCCAGCATGTGGTGAGAGGGAAAGAGAAGGGCACCGCACTGCACCGCACAGATGCCGGCCTAAAATCCGTGACTCTCCATCTGCAGGCCCTTGGCAATCTCCGAGTCAACACTTTCCGGTGGAACACCAACCGTGGTGAGGAGAGACTTGAGGACGTTCAACTCCTTACAGAGTGAGTCCACCTTCTTGCGCAGCTGATCATTTTCACGCGCCAGCTCGGAGACCTTCTTCTCCGTCTCGCGGCTGCGAACCTTCGCCTTCTCTCTGCTCTTGCGGACGGCGATGTTGTTGCGCTCCCGTCGCTTTTTGTACTCGTCGGAGCCCTTGTCGACGCTCTTCTTTGAGTGGTGCTTGCCATGACGACTGCTGGAGTTCTGCGAGTTGCGCGAACTGGCGGAAGTGGTCGAGCCGAGACCAAAGTGCATCTGTCGGAGCATTGCACCGCCACCATCAGAGTCCACCTGCTGCTGCTGCGACCGACTGCTGTTGCCACCGGGAAGACGGGCGTCGTTGCCGCCGCCTCCGCCGTAGTTGGCCTGGAAAGCGCCCGAAGAGTAGTGGGCGTTCTGACTACAACTGTTTGAGAAGTCGACCTCGGCTTCGAGTGGCTCCTGCTTGACTGGGGTGTTTGCCTCGAGGCCGTATCGGTCGGTGCCCAGTGAAGGCTGTTGAGGCATTTGCGAGTGATGCTGTTGCTGCTGCTGGTACTGCTGCTGCTGTTGAGAGTAGGGCGCAGAGGGGGCGGAATGGAGGTGCTGGCCGAGCCCACTGCTGACTGATGATGCACTGTGGTGCTGCTGCTGGCCACTGGAGCGACCGTTGCCGTTCAGTGTTTGCCCTTGCTGCTGCTGGGGTCCCTTCTCCGAGGAGCGTGAGGAGGGAAGCAGGCCGGAGAAGAGGCTGGCGACGGAGCTGGAGTCGACGTCGAGAGAGCCTGATTGCGAGTTGGGATTGAGTGAAGCACCGAGTGATGCGCCGTTCAGATCGTTGCCCCTGATGAACTGCTGAATGGACATATGATCGAAGGTGAGCTCCGGTGAGTTGAGATCGGTCGGAATCACCTCCGACCCGTGCGCCGAGTGCTGCAGCGCTGGCGAGGCGCACTTGGCCAGTCGGCCTGATGACGCCTGCTTGCTGCTCGAGTGGTGGTTCGGATGAGGCTGCTGGTGCTGCTGCTGCAGCTGCTGTTGTTGCTGCTGCTGCTGTTGATGGTGGTGGTGGTGGTGGTGTTGCTGTTCAAAGGAACTGTGGTTCAGTGGTGATGTCTGCTCATAGAAGTGCGAATCCATTCCAACCATCGAGGCCGGACTGCATATTAGTGGCCACTCGGTGTCAAGCTCATATGAACGTTGCTGCTTGTAGGACGCCGTTGTGACCAAAATGGCTGACGGCCGCACGCTGTAGCACAGCAGCAGCCTAAGAGCGCTGAGGCAGAAGGGGGTGCCTCGAGGAGGTGCACACAAATGACGATCCGCTCAAACGGACGAAAGAGGAGAAAGCGAAAGAAGACGGTGAAAGGCGATGGGGAAGTTCAAATTAGTGCTGTGTTCGATTGATGAGCTAGGCGCAATTTGAATTTTGGCGCCTTTGAAGAATATTGGGCAAGTAAATTAGAGAAGTAGTAGGCGTTGGGTGTGGTTGTGTACAAGTCAGAGGGCAAGTCAAGGGTCCCTGGGGGAGGTGATGTGCACAGTGAACAAGTGGTAGAAAGAGAACAGTGGTGGTGGTGGTGGTGGTGGTGGTGTATTACTCGTGGTGTCTGCAACAGCTCGAGCGCCTGTCGCGGTCTTTCAACTAGCAAAAGCGTCTAAGTCGAGGAGCGCCGGGGCAAACGGTGTGAGCGGGAGCGAGAGAATGTGAGTGTCTGGTAGAGCGACAACGGAGCACACAACTGCTCGCCACAAGAACAAACGAACGAATGGCGTGTGGACGTTGTGAGCGCGCCGAGAGGAGAGAATCGATTGCTGGCGATGACTCAAGCTCCGACACATAAAAGCATAGTCTTGATGCGTACTGACGGACTTGGCTGACTTTGTGCATAGAGTGTGCTGCCGCTAATGCTGTTCACTGCCTTCTGCCTTCTGCTTGCTGCACCGCTTGCAACTGGCGTATGCAATGCGGGGCAACAGGAGAGGATTGTCAGTGGTGGTGGCGGTGATGATGGCGGTGCTGGCAGCAGCCAACCTGGAGCTGGCGGTAAAGTACACAGTGACAGTGGTTGTCTCTCTCCTTCCCCGTAGAAGTGAGCTCTGAATGGCCAGTAGTCTCTGCAGAGAGTCTTCCAGTTAGCAGCAGCTGGGCGTATTACTGCTGCTGCTGTGGGCGCCAGGAGTGTGTGCATGAGGAGGGGAAGCGAAGCGCATGACAGTGTGGCACCCTTCTCACTTCTCCGCTTTTCTCTCTCAGCTTTGGAGGGGACAGTTCAGCTGGAGAGCATGGCGCCCGGTCGACGGAGTGGAGTCGTACGAGTAGTCTTGGCCAAACAAGTGCTAACGAGTTCGATGTAGTGTAGACGAGTGTCCTTCGCCTCCAACGCCAGCCAGTGAGCCTGTGTGCCTCAGCCAACGGCGGCAGGAGCAATCGGCGGCAATGCATGCTGTCGCTGCCGTTGATGGAGACGACAGTGTGAGCCTGCCAGCCATCGTCACCACCATCACCACCACCGCTGATCATTGTAGTGTTAGTGTACGAGCCGAGCTGAGTCCTATCTGGCAGTGCCTCTTTTTTCTGTCACATGTTGCTGTGTATCGATCACACATAGATAGAGACACTCATAAGAGCACACCGCCGCGCGAGCGATCTCCACTGCCTCTGCTGCTAATCGCCAACTAAACGATCCTTGACCCTTCTAATTGGCCGTCTGTCGTCCTCGGTGGCCACTGCACACGGGCGAACAAAGAGACAGAGACACGCACGGGCACACTGTCGTACTCACTGCCAGCCTCCCCTCCCCTCCCCCATCTCTCCTCACTGACCACGAGTGCTCGTGCTGCAGTCGTCGAGATTGTGAGAGAGTGAGAGATTGTGAGAACAGTGAGCGAGCACCAATCGTAATCCAAGAAAAGACTAGAAAGCATGCAAAGCAGATTTTCCTTCTTGGCTGGAAAATCCGCCGTCTGCGCCAAGTCTGTTTCATGTTGGTTCCACAAAGACTGAGAGTTTGTCGGAAGCGACAGAGCAGCAGACAGCAGACGACAGTGGGCGAACAGTGGCGGGGAATGAGCAGAGTCAGCGAGTGAGAGAGAGAGAGAGAGAGAGGGAGAAGGGGTACTCACTCTCAACTCTAAGGATTATATTAATTTAGCAGAGTAACCAGACGTGAGGCGTCTGCAGAAGCCACGACTGAGCCAGATTGCCGCCAGTCTGCGACGGTTTGAGTGCGTCTGAAAGGCGTCCGAAGGCGACTGAGGGCTCACAGGCAGAAAGTGAGAGGTAGTCATCCGGTTTCAGTTTTGAAGTACTACAACTGTCTGCTGCCGCTGCTGGTGCTGCTGCTGCTGCTGCTGCTGGTTGCTCTCTGGTACACTCTGAGCTTTTAGAAGTCGTCGTCGTCGATGGTGGTGTCGGTGATGATGAGTGTTTGTGCCGAAGCAGTGTCGAATGAAAAGTTGAAATGAGTGCCCCCGTCTCTGGCTGAAGCGGCACTGACTACGACTACACTGGAATCTGCTCGCTAGACCTCGCTGAGCCATTCTTTTCAGTCTGTTGTACGACAGAGTACATGCTTTCCACTGGTACACTTTTTCCATTACGGTTCCCTTAGCGTTTCTATATGTGCACAGCAGCAGCAGTGGCACTTTGTCATCTGCTCCGCTGCTACAGCCGGTGTGTGCCAGTGTCGTCTTTCTCGGGCAGTTCAATAGAAAGTGAAAGCGGGCACTTTGTCTCGTCTCCCGATTGATTTGCCACCAGCACTTCTTGGCCGCGACCTTGAGACGATTCTGGTCACAAGTGAGCACAAGTGTCACTGCCTCACGAGGCCCTTTTCTCCTCTCTCCTCTCTCACCGGATTGAACCGGCAGTCTCCACTCTTGCTTTCTCACTTTCCTTTTCAGGGTACACCAAATCAGACGTGCGCCAAAGTTTGCCTGTTCAACCGGCACTGCTATCCATACAGAACTGAGTTGAGTTGAGCTGAGCACTGTCTACATCCGTCGGTAACCTGCATTCGACGGGTTCCTTCTCGGTCAACTATGAGCAGGGAAAGGCCGTCTGCTTTTTGTGTCGCTGTTTGGTTGCACTAGACTCGATGATGGGTCAGAACTGACTGACTGAAACGTGCGACATGGTGTCTGGCGTCTGGCGAAGTGATCATAAAATAACAAAGAAAAAGAGAAAGAAAGAGTGGCTCACTGGTGTCAGCAGTGACAGCAACCACGGTAGAGAAGTAAGGAGAGGGCGCAAAAAGTATCTCTCTGTCACGATCAGCAGTGGTGTAGCTCCGCTTTGCTTTGCTTTGCTTTGCATCGCCAGCAATGCAGACTGCCACAGCGCTTGCTCATCATCACCGCCACCACCTCTGCTGAGATTACGACCGTTTAAAGGACCATTTATTATGATTAGCAGGAAAGGCAAGCAGGCAGGCAGGGAGGCAGTATTCAATCGCCCAGTGGTATCCACTGCTGCACTTTGTGTGCACAGTGATACTTTGTTACAAAAGTATGCATCGGACGGACAATTAAAATTAAAGTGCAGAGAGCACTCTTCAGAGAGGGCCTGGGAGAGACCAGTGTTCACAAAAGGGTTAAGCGAGGATGAAGAGTGAAAGAGGGGGAGAAAGAGGACTTTCAGTGAGTGGGCAATGATTAGCCTATGGGGCGATGATGATGATTTGATGCAGATGATTATTTGCCTGCTGCTGCAGCGTTTGGTGTTGACGTCGATGGTGCGACCTGTCTGTTTGGGTGAAATGCAATGCAATGGCCAATGAGACAGTCGGGGAAAGACGATCCTACTAGTGCTGCTGCAGTACACTTTTCAGCGAGCATTGCATCGCATTGCAGCTGCAGTGGAAGCAGTCCTTCGGAGCAGAACTGCGCAGCACTGTCTGTCTCTTCAGGGCCTGCCATTAAACACTCTAAACTCCATCTCAATCTCCTTCTTTCTGTCTCCAGCCCATTTGGACGACCTTGCCTCCGCCGGTGGTGACAGAGCACCAGAGCGGTCTACGCCAGACAGTGGTGCTCTTGCCGGTCAACTCGTTACTTTCCACTCTTTTTACTCATCTCTAACACTTTTAACTCTGGCCGTCCCCACGCTTTCTACAATTGTCGCTTATCGCTCGACTTTTTTTTATTCACATCCGCGCGGAATTTGATGCGCTGTCAGTGAGCAGTGAACTGGCGGGGCAAATGCTCTCTTTCTAGCATTAGCAGGCTTTTTGCAAAATTCCACCAATAGTAAAAAGCTTGCACGATGTTGCAACACTGTACCACATGACAACAAGCAGAATTGAGATAGTGATAAAGACTTGCTGTGCGTTCTAATTGGCAAAGTCGACTGGTAAACAGTCTAAATGACTGGAAGAAAACTTGATCAATGCACCCAGACAACAACCTAGCAGATTGACAGTTAAAGCTCACTCTAATCTATAATTAATGCACTGTTTATAAATTTCTCTTTTATCGAAACACTTTGTTGTTAAAAAACAACAAAAATTTTAAAGTAAGCAAAGTATATGCAGTTTAGTGCCTGGTGACTTTGAAGTGCTACAGTAAAACTGAAATTGAATACCGACAAATTGCGTAGACTAAATAGGCAGTAGAGAATATGAATGAATAAAGTGGTGCTCTGAGAAAAAACGCAGCACTTTAGACTTGGGCTATACTTGGGGGTCCTTCTTCAAAAGGTCTCTTCAGTACTCTCTTGGTCAAGCCATTCCCGGTGGGCTGATGCTGGTGATTTATAGCACGTCTGCGGGAAGTCGAGACACCAACAACAGCAGAAACAGCAGCAGCACTCCCGTCACCCTCCTAAATGCAGTGTGACTGAAGCACTAGTCTGTGAATAAGTGGCATTGCCAGTGAATTTGCCTATTAGTTCATTACCATTATCATTGTCAGGGAAATTAACGCGTAAAAAAGAAGAAGAAAAAGGTACAGATTCTGAGAAGAAATGAAGAGTGCATTAGAGCACGACCTGAGCAACTGCTGAGTGCTACAGTGTCAGTGCGAGTGATGCACCAGTAGAAAATAGCAGGGTCAAATCATGTCCAGAGAAAGTTGGAGGAAGTTGCTAAAAGTAAATATAAAAGCGACAAGTAAAAAGCCACTGGCTAGACAAATTGACTGAGGCTGTTTACTGGCAATTGAATAGTGGAAATGCCTACTCTTTTGAACTTGCAATGATGAATGGTTACAAATTTGCACCAAAGCAAACACATTGTGATTTCCCTTTTTCTTAAAAGTTGATGATGATCATGTAACTACAGAAGGACAGTGCCTTGCTGCCAAAAACAGGCAGCAGTTATTATTAGCCAGTTTATGAGATTCTTGACTTGAAGTGTCACAAATTAGCTGAAGCAATTAAAAGAAGCCTGCTGTTGTGGCTGAACAGCAACGTCAAAGTAAGCGAAGGGGGTGACAGTGAACACTGCCGCTCACAGCAGTCAGTGGTAAGGATGGTCTATGACCTTTAGAAAGTGATGACGGGTCTTTAAAATTTTATACACTGCAAAAGGACAAAATAGTGACGAGTAGTGAAAGAACCTGCAGCCTATTTACAAATTGGAAAATGTCATTTTCTGCTCTGTCTGTGTGTGCGTGATTCGATCGCATGTAATGGGTCGCAGCTGGCTCGAATCATTAGCTGGCTGTGCTCACTGAACACTCTCTTCACTAGGTAAAACGGTGCTCTACTGCTCTGCTTTTTAGAGATTCAGCACTCCACTGCATCTGGGCCATTAATCTACCAAATTAGCTGTAAATTTATCTCAAAGCTTCACTGAAAAATCAGTACCTTTCTAATTGCTAAAGATGAAAGTCAGCATAGATAGACTAAGAAATAGGCAAACTTAAAAAGACTGTTTTTCACTAGAACTAAAAAACGACCAAAAGTTTTTATTCCGTTTTTTATGGGTAAGTATGTTATAAAAGATGTTTTTCGGAAAACTTGTGAATGGAAAACTCCAAGTTGGTGTCACTCAAGTTTTAGCCTGAGTACCTCAAATGACCGTACAAAAAATTAGTAATCCAAAAAACCACCAACTTGGAATCTTCAAATTAAAAAAAGTTGTATAAAATTCTGAGCGTTCACACAATACCCCTTATCTCTAAAAGGTAATTTAGATTTCCCAATGTTCGTTTTGATGGGCGACCTTAGCTAGCAATTGTACTGTAACTAAATTAAAGCGCTTGCAATGTGTTTTGGTATAAACAACATTATGATTGCGGCAGTAATAAACTCAGTAACAAAAGTAATTAATTGTTAAAATGTAATCAGTTTATTAGTTATCTTCATCATCCACAATCAATATATTCTCATTAACTCATTGCATGTTCAAGTTAATCTCATTGACAGTAGCAGCTTGTAGTTGCAATAAGAGAGTTACCGTACTTGAGTAATTGCTGATACATCTATTGCATACTGTATTACAGCAACAACTAAAAGGAATAGAGCATTTTTAAATGGTATTAAACATTTACTAATAAGCTAACACTTGAAAAAATGAAAGCTTACTCAAATTGAGATTTTAGGTGCTTTGTGAAACTGATCTTTAATGAAAACTCCAAAAATATCACTAGCGCAAGAGATCCAATTAAAATATTGTCTAAGCATGCGCGACGATGATATAGACTCTAAATGAAAATTCGAAAGTAAAACTATAAATAAAAATAAAGGTTTTATCAAAGTTACAAAACTTTTGTCAAAAAAGCTAAAAAAGTTTTACTTGCATTTCAATTTTGTCTTACCATAAATGCCGCTGTATCATTATTGAAAATTGAACTTGTATTGCTTGCAGCGTCATCTAGAATTACCGGGTGTGAATAATGCTTATACAAAACAGCCAGTTTTTTAAACAATTTTTGCTGATTCAAGTCAAAAGGGTCAAAGAGTCAAAAGTGAACTGGAAATACAGTTAAAAGAGATGGACAAGCTGATTAAAAAAATTAAATAAAAAAATTGGCAAAAAACATGTATATAGAGTTAGCTGACCTGACCAGCAGACTGTCAAACTGTTTTCCAAGATAGACTTTGAATGCACTGACAATTTGATGTGTTTTGCGTTTGACAGCGTTTTTCAACAGCAGATAAAATGATTACTTGCAGAAAAAGGGGTTTTACTCAAAGAACATTCCGGATTCATCAATTTCATGCACAAAAAGTTTCAATCTGGTTGATTTATGTTTGAGTTTTGAAGCACCTGTTAGTTACTGCATCTACGTGCGGCCATAGCCCGGCAAGCTGCAAAGCAAACTTATTTTTCAGCCTCGCAAGTGATTTTGATGTTTATTCTTTGAATAATCGGCATTGATCATGGCCCAAGTTAATCTGATCGAACCTATACGACAGGAGAACCTCACCTCTTTTGTGCGATCTTCAGTCGTCCCCGAGTCCCTGGTCAAGCACAACACAGTCTACTTTTCAAGCAACGATAATTATCTTTCAGGTAAGCGACCGTGTGATAATGGCGCGTAAATAACTTTTCATTTCTATTTCTCCTCTTTAGACAAGTTCATCTGGAACATCAATGGCGCCAACTTGGAGGTCTACAGTTACAACAGTAAATGTGTCAATCGACTGCATGGATTATTTGAATTTGGAAAAATTTTTCAAGACGATACAATTGCCATCACGAGCGTCACCAGGTTGACTGATCCCTTTGAAGTGTCAGCCAAATTCCGCCACCCGCACAAGCTGATTGTCATTCTGAGCTTGACAAGCACCAAAAGCCTAATATGCATTGTCGACATTCGACTAAATAGAGTGCTCAACACCATCGACTTTCCCTTTAATGCTACCTGTGCACAGGTTGTTCTAAGCGGGACTCCTGAAGGCGTTGAGAAGTGGCCACTTGCTCGTGAGCTATCGTGCATGAATGGCATTTTAGCAGTTGGTTGTGATGGTGGAATAGTCTTCTTCATCGACCTGGTTCTGGACTCCTATTCGCCCGTTCCGTTGATTCCAAAGCAAATATATTTCATCGCCCACAGTCCTCAAACTGATTTGGCCAGTAAACGCCGGACTGCCATTTTTCATAATCAGGTCATTTGCATTCCGCTAAACACTGATGCGAAAAGTAAAGGCAAATTCAGTTATCGCTCTGCAAAAGGAGATCTGATAACGGCGTACTCATCTCAGCAAGTTTACGTGAGTGCCATTCACTACATACCACAACTGGCGCTGATTGCTGTTGGCTACAACTTTGGCGGTTTTCATCTCTACAACATCAACACACTACAACTGGATTTTACTAATGAAATCGACAGCTCATTTTTGCCAGTAGTGTCCTTTGCATTTCAAGTTCCTGAAAATGACCCCAAAAATTTTTCCTATTTATGGGCAGTTCGAGGAATTTGTGCCAAAACACCAAACCTTGAGGAGACGGTGCTCAACTCCTGCAGCAATGCCTCTTTATACTTAATTTGTTACGAAAGCAAGTGTTGTCACCGAAACTATGGTTATCTGTACAGCAACTTTAAAATGTGCGTTCTCAAGTACAACATGACGCTTCCATTTAACCCTCATGATCAAAATTCGCATCATCATTCGAGTAGCAAGCTGATAGACATGTTTACAATTCATCAAGTATCGTCAATTGGGCTATTGGAAGATGACCCCAGCACAGCAAGTACAATCGACTACAATTTAGTTTTTCTTTCCTGGACTGCGCGAAACCTCAGTGAAACAAAGCACATCTCTCGAAACTCTTACTTTTTAATTTTTGACTTGAATCAGTGGTACAATTCGCAAATGCCCCCTCAATTTTGCATCGATGGAAACGGCCACTGTCCTTTCATATCGATATACTCGCTCAACTCACTGGAGAAGATGGTCACTCCCGATTCAGTTCAATCTATCTACGTGCACAACAATTCAATTAGCAAATACAACTCAAATCTCTTCTACCACGACATTCATTCATACCCGGCATCACTTTCCTTCAATATTACAGTAACATCACAAACGAAAATCTGCAACGCTTCTTATATGGGCTTACAGAAGCAGGAGCTGCATCGATTCCTGCAGACAGGCCCCTATCTTTTGGAGCAGCCGCAAGGTGAAATCAGCAAGTGTTTCCAGCTTGGCCTTGTTGCGCCCGAATACGAACTGAGTGAATCGATAAGTGACCGCGTCGCAAGGGAAGTGCTGATGAACATTGCTCTCGACAACAGCTTGACGCCATTCCTCATCAACACCATCAAGGAGTGGGCGACGGGACTGAACGCCGATATTGGCTGCGATTTAAAGCACATTCTCGATTGGATCTGGAAAAAGGTGACCAGCATTAAGGAGTCTATCGACAGCTTGACCACTTCGCTGTTTGACTTTTCCGGCACTGATTTGATGCCCCATGACATGTCCAAGTTGTTTTCCCACCAAGTCAATCTTTCAGCTCTTTCGGTGCTTTTGAAGCAGCTTCGGGTGCACGCAACTGTCCTCACGCAGCAAGGTCATGACCAGCTAGTGACGCGATGCGAAATTGTCGAATTGATTAGCCACTACCTCAAGATTATACTGTACTTTAAGGGAATTAAGCTGCTACCCGAGCAAGATAAACCCAATCAGTTGGACGACTCAATTTCCTTTTACTCCTATGAAAAGTGTGCCCAATACTACACTAAGCGACGCAAGCAAGTGAATTCAATCAATCCAGCAGCACTAAAAAATGACGACGTCTTGCTGATTGACACACTGGTGCGGCACTTGGAGCCACAAATAGGTGTCCTGTGGAAGACACCTGGCTCACGGTCAAAGTTTCTCTATCCGCCTCCGAACATTTACTCTCTGCTGCGCATTTTTCTCGTCGACACAATACCGCTCGTTTACAAAGAGTCCCTCTTGCTGTACTTTCTCATGGATTTTTGCGACAACCTGGAGGAAGAACATGTCAACATGGCACAGCAAATTGTTCTCTTCATGTCATCACTCCAACTGAGCGAGGGAACACGCAACTTTGTCCGGGGCATCTGGTTTCTTGATCACCAAAAACTGTCCAGTGCACTGCAGCTGCTAACTCATCCGATTGTCACCTGTGCACTGGGCGAGTTTAAGGTTGATGTGTCCATGTTCAATGCCATTATTCGTCGGGCAGTTCAATTATTTTTATTTGCCAATGAACACAAAAGTGCGCTAATCTTTACGCAGTGCTGCGGGCACTTTCTCGTGGATACGCAAAAGAATGAAAACCTGTACATTCAGTTGCTACTACTCAATGGAAATCTTGCCGGAGCCATCGACTTTGAACGTCAACGCCGCGGCAATCCCAATGCAGCGTACCTTGTTCACAACCTATTTTTCGTCTGTGAAAAGACCAACAACCTGAACAAGCTGGTTCGCTTTCCACTGGATGACTTTGAGGAGGAATCACTAGTGCAGTACTTGTTTTCCTCCCCTCAGCCTAATGCCAAGCGAATGTTGATCTTGTACTATACCTTCAACAACAAACTTCTGGAAGCCATCAGCGTTGCCCGGGAGTTCAGCCATCAACTTGATATGTCTCTGGAGGAGAACAAGTGCATTCTCGAGTTGACCGAAGCCTACAATTCGCGTGTGCCTCAATCACTGTCTGATTTGGCCAATGAGATGACCCACATCATTTCGAAAAATGTCGAATCAGCTTCTCAAGAGTTCCCCGGAGCTCAAAGGATCATCAGCGACGAAACTACCATTAAGATTAATGCTAAGCAAAAGGGAATGAAAAAGATTTCCACAACGACGTCAATTGAAAAGGTTCTTGAGCTGCAAGAAGCTGGGCTTAGGCGAAATGCTGCCAGGTATATCTTACTTAACTATTGGCGTTGATTCATTTTCATATTCACCATTGTACCTTTTTATCTTTCAGCAACCACCTGACACCTAACCGACCGCGGCCAATGTACCTGTCGCCAAATGTCTCGCGAATGCAGTCTAAGGTGATAAAGGCAAAGCACCAAAACAGCGGCGCCCGTGATCTGTTTAGTGTCTTGAGAACGCCTGATGTGATTCGTAAGATGGACGTCAGGGCTCAGAACAGCTCACTCGGTGATTCACAGCGAAAGCCGTCAATTCTGAAGCACGCCGACACCTCTTCAGTGTCACATGACGAAGGCGGTGAATCAGATCGAGTGTCCGAAAGGAGCACACACAGCAAGCTGAGAGTCTCCTTTGACATTGAAGGTCGCAGTGAAGGTAGGCCGAAAACCGCACGAGGAAGAGTCGCCAAAGGAGCTGCTGGAGGAGTGGCTTTCGGTGACGTTGCCGAGTCTCAGACGGGGGACGATGATTCATCAATTGCCGACAACTCAGAGTGCGATCCGGAAGAGCTCAATAACCAGGACACTGACTCGGACTCTTCTCGAAGACGGTAATGACCTCTTTATAATGACTGATTCAGTCAGACTGATCAATTGGACAGTTTCTAATTCCCCGCCCTCTTTTCTAGGTCAACGCGAGCCACAAGGTCCGAAACGCCGACACACCGAATGAAGCTGCGAAATAAAAAGCCTGCTTGAACAGAACATTCTGTCACTAGTCCAGCATTGCGCAGTGTACACCACCAGCCTATTTACCATCAAAGCATGAAAAGTGAATGTTTATTGTCAATGTTTCATTTACACAGTGTGATTATATTTGCATTAATCTATAAAAATAAATACAACAAAATACTAAATTCTACTGACTGATCACGGGAGAGATTTGATTTTGCTCAACTCCGTTCAATTCCGTTGATTCTATCGTTTCAGTCTGTGAGCAAGCTGTATCCGGCGCCGGCTGCAGCTGCTGTTCACCTAGTTCAGCTCTGTACTTGACCAGGCTTTCCTCGAGTTCAGTGTTTTTCTCCTTTTGCTCCTTTAGCTGCTGTTGTAAGAAGTAGACGGTGTTTTGGAGGCCCTCCATGTCTTCTTCCATTTCCATGAGCACTTCTTCTATTTCTGATTGGCTCTTTTTAAGCTCTTCCGAGTACTTTTTACTCATTGCCAGCCCACCTTCGAGTTTGGCAATCTTGCCAGATGAAATCATTTTGCCCAACTCTTCATTCTCCTGATGAAGTTGGCGACATTTGGACATCAGGCGCTTACCGGTGACACTGCCAAGTGATATGATTATCATTACAAAATGAATCTTATCGAGGGTGCTGTTTAAAAGGTCGTTACATACCTATCAGTTGTAAACTTCCACGCATTAAGTTCACTTTGCATCTCCTCTGCTCGTGATTTTGCCGATTCAACCTCCTTTTTCATTTGCTCAAACATGTAATTTAAAGTTGGATCTAGCAAATATGACTCTAATTGAGTATTTGTAGGCAATCTGAGCTGCTTCAGTGCTTCAATTTGTGCCTATTGTAAAAATTAAATGACAGTTGAATAAGCAATTGTCAACATAGAAATCAGCTGCTACTTACTAGACAGTCTTGAAGCTCTTGTTCTTTGAGTGTCAACCTCATGATGAGAATATTCTCTTTTCGACTCGATTCTAGCTGCTGTTGTTTTAATTTCTTTTCTAAAAAACTTGCTCTTTCTGCTTGTTGACTCAATTTGGTGTTTGATTGTTTTGCATCTTCCAATTGCTTTTGCAGTTGGGTTATGTACAGGTCTTTCTCGACGCATAAACTCTGCAAGTGTTCATTTGTTTGTTGCTCCTTCTTCTCGTTGATGGACATGTCACTGTCATCCATTTTCAACGTCATTTCGACGGCATCGTGATTGTGTACATTGTTGCTGTCAGCTGATGTTGCTCCTTCGTTCATCGCGTCACTCATACTTCTTGGTGCATTTAAATCACCGGAAACATCTCCACTTGCTTCCGCCTGCATTGGCTCTTCCGCGGTGGACTCCATTTTCAGGAGATAATAAATACAATACTGGGATTATCAAAGTTGATGTCAGAGATGGATAAACCGGTTATTAAAAAAGTTTAGAAGAGCGACTATTATCACAGCAGTTGCTCAATGCAGCCAGAGTCTTGCTCAATCTAACTCTTGCTCAATGCAACTCGACGATGCAATGACGAAATCACCTGAGCCAAGTGACCAGGAGACAAACACCTTTTTATTCTCTGACTTTTACAATATAAACTGGCACCTGGTCAATTTGATCGATTTCAGCTTGCATCATCTCGCCGTGTAATTCAGTAAACACCAGCACAGTGCAACCCTGTCACAGTTGATCAGTGCACTCGAGTCTCCTCACTTGAACCCACAGCATCCACCAGCCTACAGTTTTTTCTCTGCAAAGTGCCACCAATTACTGTCCGCTGTATTATTTTTCGACCGGCTATTCGGGAATTGTCGCCGGACTACTATCACTGAAAGATTCATTCGCCTTCGTCACAGCTATATAGTGGGTAGACACTTTCTCTGCCTCTCTCTCCCAGTGCCGCATTTGATGTTGTTTTCCTTTCGGAGTGTAGTGGATCCTTTGGCTGTATCCCGCAACCGATGCCTCGCCGCTGCCACTGCTACTACTCGCTCTGCAACACACCGCTCACTACATAGCACTGTCTCGTGAAGCTGTTGTGTAATCATTTTCTAACATTGATTTGTCCAACTTCACCTAAGGTTGTGGATCCAGCTGTTCGCCTCTACACCCGCCGCCTCGAATCCACTTTCTGACGCAACCGTTTACCGAGAGCACCTAGTGTGTCATTAATCGCATCGCTACCAGGGCAACAGTACCTTCATCAGCTCATCTGCATCAGCGCTTTCAGATAATGTGATCATCTGCCGCTGGTGTTGTTTACCACTACAGGTAACACTGTCGCGCTAACCCCCATAGTAGTAAACCAGTGCCAATTGCCAATCTGCGCATTTCTGTCTAGATTTTCACCTGTGTGAACCAAACGAACCGATCAACCAGAGCAGACCACTGCAACCGACGGTGACTTGGGTCTAGTAGGCCAAAAACAGTTTCCAGCATATAGAAAACAGACGTGCAATAGACGCCTTCTCCCAAATGAGTCCGATAACGAAAAAGTTGATGCTTGACAAGGGCGAAGCACTGAACCTGTCATCGGATGTCAGCAAGAGGGATGACTTGTTGGCATCGAGCACCAGTGACAATGCATCCAGCAATTCCTCCTCATCCAACTACGTTCACGGCAAGGGCTCATCCTCCAGCAGACAGTATGGCAGAGTCAACCGCATTGTCCTCGACAAAAACAGCGACGAGTACAAGAAGCGACGTGAACGCAATAATATGGCGGTTAAAAAGTCACGCAACAAGAGCAAGATGCGCACCGCGCAGACCATGCAGCGAGTGAACGAGCTCAAGGACGAAAATGAACGTCTGGAGACTAAAGTGAAAATTCTGTCGAAGGAGCTGAGCTTTCTCAAAGACTTATTTCTCGCCCACGCCGGAGCCACGACACACAGCGGGCCGATGGACGGCAACAACCTCTACAACGGATCTCAGGACGCTGGCAACGCCAACAACAACAACAACAACAACAATGCGCCAATCAACTCCAATATCATCACCTCTACTGGTGGCCTGAACAGTACCGCTGTGGACTGCAATCTCCCGGGGAGCATGCCAGGTGAGATGGATCTGGCCAAGGCCTACAAGTGAGCCAGCACAGCACCTGCTGCTGTCTGAGCGGGGGTTCGTTTCACCTGCACCCTGACATCTCGGGCTCTCCCGTTCACCCCATATTCTTCTTCATATTTTTCTACCCATTGATGACGCAACACGTTCACGCTAAACCAGGCTCTATCCTCTTCTTTGTACCTACTTTTCTTTCTTTTCCTTCTTCTCCCTTGACTTTCTTTTCTCTGTTGTACGGGTGTGTTGCAACACCTTTGCCATCACCACCACCACCACCACCCTCTTTTATTGACCGAACCAATCACACACACACACACACATACTACTCTAATTTGGCTTTGCTAAACAAACTGTTGATCCAATCAAGAGAAGCAAGTCGCAAGTGAAATATCAAGTACCAGGCAATGGCACACACTTTTTTTGTCAAACGCATTTCTTTCGCCCACAACCCCTGCAACTTATTTCTTATTTAGTGAGCAGTTTACACGCCCTCTCCTACTGGTAGACCACTCGTCTGAAATGGAATAATCCATTTTGTTAGTGATACATCCGCGGACTGTTTATTAGTGCTGTTTATTCGACCTTAAATATTCATTCATTTCTCTTTCCGTTGTGTAATTTAATAAAGTGTATCTTTAGAAAGTTTTGGTTCTGATTCTGAGCCTTTCCTCCTTTAGGCAAGGTTGTTGTCGTTCATCTTCGTTGACAAGTTCTTGATCGTATTCTCGTCGGCCTTGAGTACGCCAACGTTTTTCCAGTTATCCATGCAGTTGGCTGTAAACAGAAAAGAGAGAGAGTATGATGAAAGGTTCGAGTGGTGATGATGCAATACAGGTAAACATACCTTTCCACAGTCGCACAGCGCCATCATCGCCCGATGAAGCGAGAATGGTGCCGGTGATGTTCCACGAGACGCGCCACACTTGCGAGCCGTGGTCTTCAAAAGTCGCCAAGACGCGCAACGTGTACACCCTCCTGTTTCGCTGGTTACTGGAAATGACACTGGATGCGACAGACGCCGTGGACTCCTTTTCATTCGGGTTTTCATAGCGAATTAGTATTATTTTTACATCCTTTGCAGTAGCAACACCAACAAGATCGTAAGTGCGGCCCACATTGGGCGCAAACGAAATGTCATGAACTATATCAGTGATTCCCCCCCAATTTCTGTCAGTTATAGTTAGCCATTCCCTCGCTTGGTCGCTGTACTCGTAGAAGAAAATCTTCGCTCCCGCACCATTAGTGGCGTTGGTATCATCACTTCCAACAGCAATCATGGGAGAATTTTGTCGATGCAGTGATGGATTCCATGAAACCGAGCTCAAAGCTTTGCCACAGGGAATTTCATGCTGAATCGACCACTGGGAGATGTTCATCACATCGGGGGCCTCGTAGATGCGAACCATTCCGTCGAGTGAGCATGTGCTAACAATGAGCCCCAAGTGTTTTGGCGCAAACTTAATATCCGTCACGGAAGAACGACTGTCAACAAAACTGTGCCTCTTTATCCACACTGACTGGTTCCTTTCACCACTGCTATTTTCAGAAACTGTGCATTTGCAAGTATAATTTGGTTAACACAAGAAAACACAATAACAAAGGCAGTACTTACTCATCTCTTCCCAGATCATTCCAGTTCTGTCAAAAGAACAGGTGGCGAGAATTTGCCCAAATTCTGGATGCGCCCAGGTGACTTTCCACACGGAGCCAGCGTGTGTTTTCCATGAGGCTGTACAGAGCCACTGGCCTTCATCCCCAATGTCCCAAACCTAGACACAAAAGGAACATCGGTTTTAAAACATAACACAAATCAGTGCTGAAGAAACGCCATTACCTTTACGCTTTGGTCAGAGGAACAAGTGGCTAGACGACGACCATAGTAGTCGTAGGCAAGGTCATGTATCAGGTCTTTGTGATCGGCTTGAATGCTCCGAGAGACCATGATGATGGTGGCAATGACCTGCGGAAGCAGTTGACTGTTGACAAATTAAAATGAAAAGGTCTTCAAGTGGCAATGCCCTCATGCCCGCTTTCCTATAATGCTGCTGCAGGATTCCTGCACAAATCGCCATTTCAACGCCGCTGACTATTTTGACATTAGCAACTGAGCACGTTGTTTTGAAGAAGCAAAACATCTTTTGACAACTTTTGGGAGTTTTACAGCGCGAAAAATGGAAGGAGGTAATGAATACTTGAAAACACTTTTTCACGCCCAAAAACTAATTTTGCTTTTTTCAACTAGCTTTATACGGCAATCTGCCGCAGGAAGTCTGCCAAGTGGCCAACCAAATTGGCATCACTCCTGGCATTGACAAAGCAGAAGATGTCTTCAAGAGCTTCGTACAAGACCGCATTCCTCGCAAAGATTTGGGCGATGATTTCAAGTACAAGGTGTACGCTTTGTACGAGTTGATAGACAAAAATAAACCAGCGTGGAAAGCGGGAAAAGAGCCCTCCAAAAGGTTAAATTCACGGCAGAAGAGAGCTCTTTTTAATATGAAAGACGCAAAATTGAGCTACCAAGATTTTGCTGAAATAAACAAGCTTTGGCACTCCTACTTCCAGTCAATCGTCTCAGAAGTCAAGTGTAAGGCTGATGAGTTAAAGCTATCCAGAGCAGACTTTCACGGCGCTCTACTACAAGTGTATGCCTCTAAAAACACAACAGTTGTTGGAGCGAAAGGCTATGTCGTCCAAGAGTCGAAAAATACATTCCGACTAATCAACGAGCACAATCGGTTGCTATGTAAGTTAAGACACTTTCTTTACTGTACTAGTAAATACATCATATGTACAATTTTTGTTTCTCCCAACAGCCATACCAAAGACAGGCACAGTCTTTGCCTTTGAGCACGGTGGCAAAGTTTATCGTCTCAATGGATACAACATGCTGATGTCGAGCTTTAACCGGTCCAAGATGAAGCCAAAGTTTAACTTTGTGTGCGGGCTTTAACTTTCAGAAATGCGATGAGATGCACTGAATTTCCTGAAGATCATCAACCACCTGTGTGATATAAACATAACATTTAGAAAAAGGATAAAGATTGAAATACAAACTGCTGCATACCTGTTTGATGCTGGTGCCGATCTTCCTGGCCAGCTCAACCTTCTCATTCATCGACAGGTTAAAGTACTTGAAGAGGAGGTCGCCATCGAGAATGTTTTTGCTGGGATTGCAGAGGTCCAACCGTTGCATTCGAATCATGCGATAAGCTTTCGGATTGAGGCCGGCAATGTGCTGCAGATTGGTGGTCAGTAGATTCTGCAGCATCAACAGCCGGCGGTAGGTCTTTTCGGAGATGGGCAACAGGTAGCCGAGGGTGCCGTTCAGCGTGGAGAACATGGTGATGTGCCTCCGCAGGTACGTCTGCTTCAGCCGACTGTCCATGCGCTTGGAGGGCAAACTGCAGCGAATACGAAAGAAGGAGTTGACATTGGCGCCAAAGTGAAAGTCCGCCCGGCGGAGCAGCTTAGTGCCGCCCAGACTCTCCAGCATGTCCGGCTGGTAGGAGTAGATGATGAGGTTCTTGGAGGTGTCCGACACCACAAAGCTCATCTGCGAGTTGTCGATCATGTACTCGCAGGAGAAGACCTGCAGCTGCTTCTGGTCGCGGCTGACCAGCGACAGCGTGCGCGTCTCCTCCTGGTAGCGCAGCAGTGAGATCGATTTGTGCACGTCGGCGATGAGGATGAGGTTGCGCAGAGAGATGGCCGTGTGGACGTAGATCTGCGCGTCGATGAAGGCGATGCCAATGAGGTCTGACTCCTTCAGCTGCCAGATGTAGATCTTCTGGCCGATGGCGGAGAGGAGGTAGCCCTTGACCTGGCAGAGCGCCGTCACCGGGCCCTTCTGGTCCTTGCAGTAGGTGGTCTTGATCTTGTTCTTCGTCAGCGGCTTGCCCGGCTCAGGCACCACCTCGATGATGTCCAGTATCCAGATGCGGCCGCGGTTGGTGACGTCCTCGCCGTAGTTGTAGTTGGTGCCCATGGCCACGTAGCCCTTCAGGCCGGAGCTGGTGCCCTCCGAGGAGAGGAGGACGTTCTTCATGCAGGTGACGTGCTCCCACTCCTCCAGCGGAATGGCCGTCCCCGGGATGAACTCCCAGCTGACCGGGGAGACCAGCTGCAGCTCGAACTGCTCCGTCGTGGCGTGGATGTAGCCGGTGCCCGCCTCCACCGGGTCGTAGTCCTTCTCCTCGCCGCCGACGCGCACTATTCGCTCCACCTTCACCTGTCGGCTCATCACCAGGGCGTACGTCTTGCTCTCCACGTGGTACCCCACGAAGCGAACGGTGCTGCCGATGTGCACGTGCCGGGTGGGCCAGTGGCCGTCCAGGTCGAACTGCGACGGCAGCACTGAAAAGCGCAGCTCCTCCTCCTCGTTGAAGTAGAGAAAGCCATTTGGGCAGCTGATGTTGTTGAACATGGCGAAGCTGGTCACCACGCCGTCCACCTCCATGCTGTGGGCGCGCAGCTCCCCCCGAGGCGTCATCAGGAACCAGCAGGGAAAGTGGCCGCAGAGGAAGACGCCCGCGTAGCCGCCAATGTTGGAGAAGGGCCGTAGCCAGCTGGAGGTGAGCGGGCGAGGTTTGCCGCCAAAGGTGCTCTCGTACTCCTCCTTGCTGAGGCCCAGCTGTGGGTAGTGCAGTAGTGTGTTGTGCGCCAGGTGCCGTCTGAATCGCAGCTTCAGGTGGTTGTCCACCAGCGACTCGAAGAAGGCAAAGGCCTCGTAGATGAACAGCTCCTCCTCAAAGCGGGCAAAAAGAAAGGGTCGCGTCTGATTGAGGCCCATTCCGAGGGCGAGAATTTCCAGCGTGATCGGCATCGAGGAGGCGTCCACCTGGCTATTGTGGAAGGAGTGGTCGGTCGTCTGAATGCTGTCCACTAGAACGCGCAGTCCGAGGGGAAAGTTCTTCACCAGGTAGACCAGCTTGAAGTCAGGCAGTGTGTAAATCTCCAGCACTCCGTTTTGACGCACGAAAAAGAGCCAAAAGGTGGGCTCCTGGGCGGCCATGGTGGCCAGCTTCAGGTCCTTCGCCCCTCCTCCTTCCTCCTCTTCCTCCTCATCTTTGCCCGCACTGTTGTCCTTCTCAGCATTGGCCTCATCCGGTCCGAGGAAGCAGACCGTCGAGTCGCTGTACAGCAGCTCATCCTCCTCATCCGCCGTACTGGCGCAGTTCAGGTTGGACAGCGTCGAGGCGAGTGAGGGCGTCTTCGTGGCCGCCTTGCCACCGCTCTTGGCGGCGCTTTTGCGCGTCTTCACGCCACCACCATTGCTCTCCGCCGCCGTCTTGCTGCTAGTGTTTTCCGTGCTGAACAGCCCACTGACGTCCTTGTAGACGCAGAGGGCGGTGATCTTGGAGCGAGCCGTCGACAGGTCCGGCTTGCTGACCACCAGCCTTGCGGAGCCGTTCTTCGAGTCGATGATGAGACAGAGGAGCAGCACCTGCTGTCCGTTGGCGGTCATGAGGACGGCGTAGGGGTCGGCGAGTGAGGTGTGGACGATGGGCGAGCCCAGGTCGAGGGGAAAGTGCTGCAGCTCGTGGGTGCTGTCGAGGAGGCGGACGCTGTGCGAGCACACCTGCAGAATGTACTTGTTGGCGCCCAGGTTGCCGGTGAAGACGGTGCTGCTCTGGGTGATGAAGCCACTCTGCTCCAGCTCGTTGATCTCCTGGCCCACCTGGAAGACGATGGTCGCCTCCTCCTGGTTGAGGATGAGAAACTCGTGCGGCTGCTGCTGATGCTGCTGCCGCTGCGCCTCCTCGTCGGCGTAGTTCGTCGGCCCGTACACCGTCCAGGCGTCGGAGCAGCCGGGCAGGTGGAAGCTGGTCTCAATCTGCGGCTTGATCGTCCGCTGCAGAATGTTCAGCGCCCCTGCCTGCTCGTAGCCGCCCGCGGTGATCAGCTCCACCTCAAAGTCCTGCACGTTGGCCCAGCTGTCGCAGCTGAAGTTCGGCTCGCCCAGGCAGGAGCTGATGCAGGGGCTGAGGTTGAAGAGCGTGTCACAGAGCACCAGCAGACACTGCTCCTTCTCTGCGCTCTCGTACACTCGCAGCAGGTGGTCAGTGGCGCTGACTACCATTTGTTGTTCTTCTGTTTCCGTTTCCATTGGAACTGCCTCTTCAACAGCTTCCTCATCGTCGTTGGTGGGTTCTTTTGAAGGCTTTTCAGCGTCATCGTCTCCGTTGACCTTCACAGCATCGACTTGCTCTTTCTCTTCTGGCTTTTCCTCAACCGAAGAAGCTTCGGTCGAGTTTTGTTGCTGCTCTTCGCTGGGCTGCTGTTGTTCCTCCTCCTTATTTTCTGGCAACACAACTGTCGGCTTGACCCGCTCAACTTGCTCCAGCTTGATCCTCTTCTGCAAAGCGCAAAACTCTGCACCGTAAAGCCATTCATCCTCCGAAATGGTCTCATCGAAACCCGGTGAGGCGATCAGCTTGGCCAGAGCCTGATTAGAGTTTAAAGTTGACTTTTCATTGGCCGCCTCAGACTTTGATTTGTCCTTTTCATAGAAGTACAGCAGCACCGAGTGGCTGAGGCGAGATCCGAGAAAGAGGAAGCCTTCTTCGCACTTGGTCAGCGTCGTGCAGATCACAGATGAAGCAAGGTGGATAAAGTTGAACGTTCTCAGGCTGCGCGTGGTGTCATTGTGTAGATTGAGCAAATACAAGTCGCCCGTACACAGACTTAGCAATATTTTATTGTTCGATATAAAACAGGCCTGGCACCCGGCGAGACTGATCGTCAGGCCGTCGTACGTCTTCAGCGGGAAGGAGGTGTTGCTGCGGTTGAAGGAGTTCAGGGAAATTCCGTACGGAGGCAGGCCCTGGTTCAGGTGAATCAGCGCATTGTTGGCGAGAATGAGCACTCCACCGACCGGTTTCGGTACAGGCAGCGCGGCGAATGTATTGAAGGGAAGGTGGTTGATGGACCAGATGTGCGGGTGAACGCGCTGATGGACATCCAGTGACAGTGTCATCATGTGCACTGTGTCCTGTCGCACGGCAATGCGACCAGACCACGTTCTCACGGGTTCGTAGAGAATGAGCAGAGTGGGTTCGTAGTAGTTGTAGAGGAACTGAATGTCGACGATGTTGATGATGTTCGCGCCGTACTGCTCGCTTGGCAGTTCCAGCTTGTACGACGGCAAGACAGGCGACTTTTTGGTACTGGTCGAAAAGTTGTTTGAACTAGAGTTAATAAAGAGAGAACTGTCGGTATCCTCCATTACGGCATCTTTTCGAAATGGAATGATTATAATGTTTTGACTGTACACTAAAATGGCGGCACAGCGGTTTTCAGGGTCGACGCGGAGGATGGAGTTTTTGCTGTGAGTGAGAAAGCCGTGCTTCATGTCATCCTCTTCAAAGTAGTGCATCGATATCGTCTTCAGGTCGTGCGTGTTTGGATCATACTCAACGATGGACACTTTGGCCTCGCTGAAGGTGAGCACGATACAGTCGCGGTTCGCGCCGGCAAATGACACCGAGTTGACAGAGAGAATGGTCCCGTGGAGCGTAAAGGTCTGCCGGCACTCCAGTCTGACATTGTCAGGCACGACGACGCCCTCAAAGTTGGCGTACTCAAACTGCTCCTCCCCGCTGAAGCTAGGGTCCCGGACCAGACGGTACACTTTGAGTTGATTACCACCGGCCGTTAGCAGGTTGCGTTCACCGAAGTTGTAAAAGTGGCAGTACACCGAGTGCTCCACTTCGGTGGTTGGGTGTACCGTCTTGCAGATGGCATACATTGCTGCTGGTGATGATGGTGGTGTCTGCCAGGTGACCGGCTCATCAAATGGGGGTGATGGTGATGGCTGAGCAGATGCCGGTGTTCCAAAACTAGTTGCTGGATGTGCTGAACGCAAAACAAACTCGTCGATCTCGCTCTCTTTTCACTAGCACGCTACACACACGCTCTGCAGACTACACTGGTTACCAGGTGGCGGCACTGGAAAGTCGCTGCACTTCACTTCACTTTTATTAAAATTACAGAATACAAATCACAGATCTTTGTGAAACTTCTCAAACCGGTAAATGTCGTACAGTTCACGAAAATGGATCAGCAGCTCAGACAAATTCTGGCCGTACTTGGCGGAAATTGCAATGACCCTCAGGTGAGACAGGCTGTCCTGCTGAAGCTGTCGCGTAAAGTCGGCCAACTTCTCCTCTGCCCCTTCGACGTCCATTTTGTTGACTATCACTGCAGTCGGTCTGGTGGCGAGGTTGTCCTTGTACTGCGTCAGCTCGTTAACCAGCACTTTGAACTGCTGGTAGGGCTCACTGGCGGAAATGTCGACTACGTAGAAGAGGCAGACACACCGTTCAATGTGCCGCAAAAAGCCAATTCCAAGGCCTCTGTTCAGGTGAGCCTCTTCAATTAGCCCGGGCATGTCTGCTATGGCCAGCTGTTCGCCGTCATCGTAGTGAATGATGCCCACTGAAGGCTTTAGCGTGGTAAAAGGGTAGCTGGCTACCTTAGGCTTTGCCCTTGACACGGCGCTGAGAAGCGTCGATTTGCCGGCGTTAGGAAAGCCGACCAGTCCAGCATGGGCAATCATTTTCAACTCCAAAATCAGCTCCTTTTCTTCGCCTTTAGCGCCCATTTCGGCGACTCGAGGATGGCGATTTTGATTGCTGAGAAAGTAGTGGTTGCCCTTTCCACCTGCGCCACCTCTTGCTGCCAGGTACTTGACGCCGTGGTCGTTCATATCGGCTACTAACCGCCCGGAAAAAGCGTCCTTCACCAGAGTTCCGACGGGAACTTTGACAAACAGGTGTTCAGCGTTTGCTCCATTCATGTCCTTGTGTTCGCCTCTCTCTCCAAGAAGTCCCGTGTAGTGTGACTTGACATTGTTCAACGATTTGACGTCTTTGCAGGCTTCAAAGATGATATGTCCGCCGTTGCCGCCATCGCCACCGCTGGGACCAGCCATTGGATTGGACATGAGCGAGAGGAAGCAAATCTTGCCATCTCCACCACTGCCGCCCTTCACCTTTACCCGGCGGTAGTCGACAAACTCACTGAAGCGAACATGCTCTGACTTGTCCTTTTTACTGCGAAGTGGCATCGAATTGGACAGCTTTGCCTGCGGTTTGTCCTCCTCATCGTCTTTGAATGCATAGTTCTCGGATAGTGAAAACTGCCGGAGAGAGTCTTGAATTTCAGCCGTTTCTGACTCGTAACCAGAGCGGCTTTTCGGTGAATGCCTTAGAGCAGTCAGCACAATAGCTCGACTCGTTGCATTGTTGAATGAAGTGTTCTTACGTAAAAGATGAGAGCATAGAGTTTTGATCATGGTTGCTATCATCAGTTTGGGCCATGTGATCGGCGAATCCAAAAAATTAAAAAAAATGTAAACACTGCTGGGAGCGATTGTTAGAGTAGATATAGTTGGCCAGAAAGAGGAGCACAGTAGAAGTTACAGTTGTGCTTCTTTCTCAAAAACCGCTGTCAGCAAGTGCTGATTCATTGGCGTCTGCATCATTTCGCACAAAACTTGCTTTGTTTTGTCTACGAGAAACTTCAACTCATTTGCCGGCGCCGCCTTATCTTCTGCACAACTCCATTCTCCGCAATGCCGACCGAAAACTTGGAAGAGGAGAGTTTGGCAAAGAACCCCAACCTCGAGTTGGCCCAGTGGTTCTTCCTGTTGACCATCGATAACAATGCCGCAATTCGCCAGAAGCTTCTTGATGCTATTCGCGAGAACAACATGGCTCCTTTTTACAAGCACGTACGTATTTGGAAGCGTTTTGAGCTAATGTATCTGAAAGTAAAACTTATTTTCAGGTTTGCGAGACGCTCAAGTGGCCTCTGAATGAGGAAATCTACAACAACATGAAGGCAAAGAATGATGAAAAGCTAAAAGCAATTGATTTCACCATTGAAGATGCGGAGAAAAACTTGGGTGAAATGGAAGTTCGCGAGGCGAATCTTGCCAAAGCTGAGTATTACAGCTTGATTGGCGACAAGGAGAATTCCCTTTCGGCTTTCCGCAAAACCTACGAAAAGACGGTCTCACTAGGACATCGTCTTGATCTTCTATTTCACATTATCCGCATTGGTCTGTTCTATCTCGACCACAAGCTCATCTCTACCAACATTGATAAGGCTCGAGAGCTGATTGAGGAGGGTGGCGACTGGGATCGTCGAAATCGCCTTCGTGTCTACCAGGGCTTTTACTGCATCACCATTCGTGACTTCAGCAAGGCGGCTTCCCTCTTCTTGGACACCATCTCCACTTTCACCTGCTACGAGCTGTGCGACTACAAGACTTTTGTCTCGTACACCGTCATCTGTTCAATGATTTCTCTGCCTCGTGTTGAACTGCGCAAGAGTGTGATCAAGGGAGCAGAGATTCTGGAGGTCCTGCACGGCAGTCCCGAGTTGCACTCGTACTTGTTTTCACTCTACGAATGCAACTACAGCAAATTCTTTGAAATGCTGCGCTGGATTGAGGAGTTCATGAAGCGCGATCGTCTCTTTCAGCCTCACTATCGCTACTACATTCGCGAGATGCGCATCCTCGCCTACAACCAACTGCTGGAGTCGTACCGAAGCCTGGAGCTGAAGTACATGGCCAATGCTTTCGGCGTTACGGTGCCCTTTATTGACCAGGAGCTGGCGCGCTTCATCGCCGCCGGTCGACTGCACTGCAAGATCGATAAGGTGAACGGCATCGTGGAGACGAACCGCCCCGACGCCAAGAACCACCAGTACCAGTCGTGCATCAAGCACGGCGATATGCTCCTCAACCGAATTCAAAAACTCAGCCGTGTCATTAACATCTAAAGATGTCATTCACCTCTTTTCACTTCTTCACGGTGAACACCTTACGCTAGAAGTAATTGTATGATTATTATTAAGAAACACATTGTCAAAACTGTACTTGACAGAATAAATATTTTTAATTAACAAAACAGCAGTATTATTTTCGGTTAACAAATGTTATTGGAAGGGGACAAAAAATGATGGGCAAGAGGAGTAAGTGACCGTGTTTGCTGAGAGACCAGACTGGGGACAGTTCAGCCGGACTGTGCAACTAGTGCGCATTGTGTCGTATTGTGGGTATGCGAGTGTCAGTCTCTCAGCAGAAGTATTAATAGTAGTTGTGCTTCTAAAGAATTGACCAACTCTAAAATCGACTTTCAGTAGTCAGGAGTAGCTTAGAGGATATATAAGATAAAAGTTATGTATCACAGTGGTGATGCAATGACCAGGATGATGATATATGAACAAGCTTTGAAGATGTGCCAGTGCGACGTACGGAGGAGATGGGTGGCACACTACTGCTCTCGACGTCGAATGACCTGTGGGAGTGGACGGTTGTGGTGGTGATGAGAACTGCCGTTTGTCTTCTTCAACGCCTTCAGCGCCCTGTTCACGATGTAGCTATCCTTAAGCCACTGCTTTGCCTGGTCCTGGTCAGACTTCTCCACCACCGCTGTGGCCATGCTTTGGGCGAGCATCATGTTGATGTCATAGTTAGTTCCGCCTTCGACCAAGGCTGCTTGTCCGTTCAGGGTGAGGCCATTTTCGTCGATGCAGGCGGCTAGGAGCACCTGGTTTTCACCACCGCCTGACAGCGAGTCTGCCTGCTGCTGGAGAAGGCTCAGCTGGTCACTGCCGATTATGCCCACAATTTGCCCATTGCTAATGAGATGAGCCGTTTGGCCATTGTTGAGCTCAGAAGTTTCCACCGTTAGCCCGTTTAGAACGGTTTGCGTGCCCGATTCAGTCAAGGCAATGTATTCGCATTCTTGCTCTTGCTGTTGCACAACTTGCTGATGTTGCTGCTGCTGTACTGATTCTTGCTGATGCAGTATCAGCTGTTGTTGTTGTTGTTGCTGCTGCTGTTGTTGCTGTTGTGCAATAGCATCAAATTCAACATTTGTTGCGATCATGTGTCCGGGCACACTGATTGATGGATCGTTTGTTGGTGTGCTGGCACTGGTTTCAAGAGCAATAGCCTGGCAGGCATTTTGTGAGTTGGGGAGCAAGAGGTAGCCGTTGGCTAGCAGAAGGTTAGTTGGCACGAGAACACCGACGTTTGGTATGGTGTTGGTCAACAGCTGGTAGCCAACATCATTGGGCATCAGATTGATATTCTGAGTGGGCAAGAGTACAATTTGAGACATGTTTTGTGCTTGAACTTGGGGTAAGTTGTTTGTTGAAAAGCTAACGGTTTGCTGTGGTGGAGGTGGCTGCTGCTGCTCGGTTACCTGCAGCAAGTTGTAGTTGATTTCGCAATTAGGGTTGTTGTTGTTGTTGTTGTTAGCTGTTGGCCAGATGGATGCCGCTACTGCGCCGTTGTGGTTGACAGGGGCTGAAACAGCGTTGTTCACCTGGCCGGGGATGAGCGGTTGCGCTACAAGGTGATTGGTGCCATCGTTGAGTGCAATCGGAGAGTTAGTACTGAAGATGAACTGCTCGTTGCTAAGCTGATTCGTCATATCAACGCCACCAGAAGAATTGGCTGCAGGACAGTACTGGAGGAGCCACTACTGGAAGACAGTTTCTCACCAAAGGCAGTCATCAGTCACATTGGCGTGCTTGGACACTTGAGCATCGTTTGTCGGAGGACAGGTGCTGACGGTGCTGGTGGTGGATGTGGCGGTCAACATGAGGGAGAAGACGAAGAAGAAGGAAAAGGAAAAGGTGGGTCAGACTTCAGTGGATCAGTTAGATTAGCTGGTCGGTGAAGACACATCTTGCGAGGCACATTCTGCGACCACATTCCCCCCACTGCACTTCCATGTAGCACAACAATACACGCGCAGAGAGAACAGAGCAGACGGACAGTAGCAGCAGCAGCAGCAGGCCGTACCTCTACACCATAGAGTGGTAGGGGCAGAAGTAGTGGCAGCCCGCTATATAGCCTTCAGATCAGTAGATGGCGAGAGACGGCTATACGAGATGAGGGCAGCGCCAAACCAGCAAAACTCTTCACTCTGACTCTCACCACCACCATCACTCTTTCTGAACAGCATCAGAGGCGTAGAGGGAAAGGCAGAGAGCAAGGAGGGCGAGAACGTGTGCTTACGAAAGGAGCGCGCCACCGACTTCTCACCACCACCACCACCGCT
>JAALOO010000555.1_pt1 | contig 32583 bp, 27 predicted proteins | sample 7257641 | NCBI WGS metagenome assembly JAALOO01 (sample SAMN14085613, study PRJNA598686) | mite metagenome | biome: ENVO:01001000; feature: ENVO:01001002; material: ENVO:01001226; isolation source: single female mite from University of Michigan culture on fish food culture... ...
AATCAAATAAAAGTAGTTTGGTCTTGGTAACATGAGTTTACACGGCCAGTGTTATCATCGTCAGAATCTTCCCAGTTGTGGACAGTGGTGGTGGTAGTAGTGGACAACAGCAACAGCAGCAACAACATTAGCACTGAGTAAACAAGGAAGAAAGAAAGTAAACATTATTAGCTCGCCTTCATCACCAAAAAGTGATTAACTTGCTCAACAACAACCTCTACTTACCCAACAATTTATCCGGTGCTGATAAGAAGTACTCCTCCACAACTAGTAAACAGCAATGGCAAAGAACCGCAGCGGCGTCGGTGGTGGCCTTCGAGGCGGCAACTCCGAGGTGGGCCGCAAGGTGGGTCGCTTCTGTGACTACCTCAGCCACCGCCTGCGTGCCGCCTCGATAAACTCCCGTCGAAGCGTCGGGGAAAGTTCCCGGCGAGCCTTCTCCTCCTCCCCGGTCCGCTTCGTCTTTGTCCTGGCCGCCGTCCCGGTGCTGCTCCTCTTCGCCGGTCTCCTCCTCTACGCCCACCTGGGCGATGGCAGCCCCGAGGCGCTGGAGCACCTGAAGCAGTCCGCCTCGGTGACCGCCCACCTGCGCTACCTGCTGCTGCAGCACCAGGCCACGGTGGAGTTCATCTCCGCCGCCGTGGTGCTCATTCAGCTGATGGCCATCGCGGGGGCAGTGGCCAACTGGCCGACGGTGCTCTTCGCCTACGTGGTCATCACCGGTCTGCTGGGCACTGTCGTCGGCGTGGTGGGCATCTTCGGCGTCGTCTTCAGCGTCCTCTTCCACGGCGGCGGTGGAAATAAAAGTCGAGGTGGTCCTCCCGACCACTCCACCCTCTTCACCGTCCTCCTCGTCGTGGCCTTCATCCTCCTCTTCTACCTGCTCACCGTCCTAGGCCTCAAGTTGATGGCCTACATGAGACGTCGTCGGGATCGCTGCCTCGAGGATGAGGACTATGAAGGTCGTCGATCGAAGCGTCAATATCGCCACAGTCCAGTGGCCCGTCGAAATGGAGGCCATAAGCGCTCCACCTACAAGTCCATCGACGCCATCAGCTCACCCTTCAACTCTGGCGGTCACCATGAAGGAGAAGTGGAGGTGGACATGGGCGGAAATGGTGATAATGATGAAGATGATGATGAGGGGGATGTCTTTGATGAGGAAGAAGAGGATGTTGAAGAAGAGATGGAAGTTCAATGCGGGGGTGGTGATAGTTCCGAGCTGAGACACGTCTACGTCGACAGTGGAGTGCCCTCGCTGAGTACGCTGCTGCCACCTCCTCCGCCTCCTCCTTCGTCAAAAAAGTCCCAGAAAGCAGTCCATCACCATCATAATCAGCAGGGAAATAATACTTCATCTTCCAGCTCACAGCAGCAGCAACAAAAGCGAGCCAGCTCAGCTTCTTCTTCGTTTGCATTTTCAACTTAAATTCAGAATTTCCACCGATGTTCAAAATGTTGAAAAGTGTGTAAAGTTGATGTGTAACAAGTTCCGGAAGTAGTAAAGTTACAAAAATAAAATAAACATCAGCATAATATAGCAAAACATAACCAGCAGAAGTAGCAGTAGACCTTCTTCTTATTCTTCTGAAAAAAAAGTATAAATGTTCATAGAAAAGTAGAGGGGAGAGAGATTCAAGTGTTGATGATTGATGCGTGGTAGCATCTGTGCTAGCGGCGGCGGCGATGATGAAAGTAGTAGGCACGACAGTAGGCGCTTTCAAAACTCAGCAGCGCCAGGTAGTCATCAGAAGACAAAGAGTGCTGCTGCTGCTGCTGATAACGACGATGATAATCGGAGATTTCTGAAGCTGGTGCTGCGCGAGGCAAAGCAGATGATGATAGTGATGATGACGATGAAACCGATCCTCCTCCTCCTCCTCCTCTTCCAACCTTTAGATCTTCAAGTCAATCTTCAGCAGAACTCTTCTCCTGTTCTTCTTCCCCAAAACTAAACTCCCGATTTAGCAGCGGCAGATTGCGATCACCGACCGCGGGGAAGAGGTCCTCGCGGTGGAGGGCGAGGAGAGCGGTACGGAGGAGGCTCCAGACGGCGGCCGAGGTAATCGAGCTGGGGTTGGCGATGATCTCCGCGAGGGCCGACGATTTGGCAGCAGCTTCACCTCCTTCTGCCGCACTTCTACTGCCCGCCGTTTGGAGGTTGAGGACGGCGAGGAGGTGGCCCACTGCCTCCCGCTCCGCCCCGAGCATCAGACAGGCAATGGCGAGGTTGTGCCGGGCGCGAATGTATCCCGGGTAGCGGACCAGCGCCTCGCGGTAGGCGGCCATCGCCTGCGCAGAGTGGCCGCCGTTGGCCAGCGTCGCGCCCAGCCGATTCCACAGGGTGTGCTCCTGCGGGCGGACGGCCACGGCGGTGCGGAAGCAGTCGGCGGCCTTCTCGTAGTCCCCGGACAGGCTGAAGAGCACGCCCAGGCCGCACTGCACGTCGGCGTCCGGCAGGCGCTGCTGCTCACCTGCTGCTGCTTCCTGTTGATCTTCAGCAGTGTCCATCGTCTCAGCGGCAGAGGTCTCCGTGGTCTCTGTGGTCTCCGTGGCCGCCCGAATAAAGACGCCCTTGATGCGCTCAAAGAGGCCGCTCTCAAAGATGTTGGCGCTGTTTGCGGTGGAAGCACTCGCCCCCCAGCGCTTCGACAGCGGCGTCGGGCCCATGTACTGCTTCTGCTCATTTTCCTCCCTCTCCTGCTCCATAGCTTCCGCCTCCGCCTCCGCGAGAAAGTGCCCGTACTTTGGGTGAGCGGCGAGCCACTCTCGGAGGGCGGCACAGGCCTCCGCCGTCTGCGACTCGTTGGTGAAGGAGATGGCCAGGCAGAGGAGCGCTTCGAGGTTCGCCGGGTCGAGGGCGAGGCAGCGCTTCATCGCCCCGATCGCCTTGCGGTCGTTCTCGTTCTTCGCCTGGGCGGTGCCCAGCAGGAGCCAGGCCCGGGCGGAGGAGGGCGCGGTGGCGGCCGCCGCCTCAAAGAGGAGAATCGCCGCCGGAATGTCGCCCACCTCCAGTTTGGCCAGGCCGCGGCGGATGTACTCCTCAAAGTCGTCGTTCTCCTCGTCCTCTTTAGCTTCATCGGTTTTCATGGCCTCCGAGCCCTCTTGGACAGCTTCTTCATCCTCCTCGACCTTCAGAAATGGATTCTCGAGGACAAAGTGGTAGTGGTGGAGATGGTCCGGCTTCAGCAGCTCCTCCAGCGGCTCGTGGACGACTGGCACGGCTGGCTGCTTGGCCGTGGTCGTGGCCTCGTTCAGGGCCGCTTCCAGGTCGAGTGGATTGGAAGAGTGCTCCCACTCCTCGGCCAGCTTCATCCAGAACTCCATGTCGTCGAACTGGTTCTCGTAGAAGAACTTTTCCTCGGGCTTTTGGGGCTGGGGCTGCTGCTGTCGCTGAGATTCCTGGGGTGAAATGGTACTGTTCAGCAGCGAGCTGGGCATTTTAAAGTCAGACGAGGAAGCTTTTTCAGATTCCGTCTCCTCCTCTTTCCGACCAATGGCGTCCAAGTTCAGCAGCTCATCGGGGTGAAACTGCTTAGCAGCAGATGAGGTGATGATATCTTCGTCCTCCTCCTGAAAAGCACCACCACCGCCACCGCTGAGGAGCATGTTCATCAGCCGCTCCTCCTGATCGGAGACCAGCTCGCTCAGGTTGAAGGTCACCTCGGCGCGAACTCCCTGAGGCAGCTGAGAGGTGGAAGAGGAACTCGGAGCTTTGCTTGAAGCAACTCGGTCAATGGTGGAGGACATCGACTGAAAGAAGGCGGAAAAGTCGTCCAGGCCGGGGCCAGAAACATTCTTCAGCTCCTGACCATCTTCAGCAGTGGCGGCAATGGACCGTCCTCGATATGACTGCCGTTCCGCTTGGTGGGCCGCTTCCTCCGCCTCCTCCTGACGGTCAACCTGGGCGTCCAGCGTGCGAAAGTACTCGTCGACCCAGTTGTTGCCTCCGCCGGCCTCCTCGGCGGAGAGGAGGACGTCCGGGGTGCCCACGGTGGCCAGCAGCGCCTCCTCCCAGGACTCGTCGATGAGGGAGGAGGAGGAGGGGTTGTCGCCAAAGCCGCCAAAGTCCACCGCCGAAGAGGAGGTTTCATCTTCGAGGCTGGCTGAGCCGAGAAACGGATCCGTAGAGCCGCTCAGCTTACCACCACCAGCAGCGAGCTCATCTCCGAGCACCTCACCCAGATGGTGGTCCTGCTGATCCTGCTGGTCGTGGCCTCGCTTCATCGCCCGCTCCATCGCCGAGTCCATCTCGCGCATCTGCTCCAGCAGGAGGTTCATGTCGAAGGGAGCTGAGTTCTGAGAATTCTGCTTCTGCTCAAGCTGTTGCACCGAGGAGCGGCTGCTGTTCAGCAGGTGTTGGGCGGCGGCCGCCGCCGAGAAGGAAGCTCCGATGGGTTGCTGCTGTTGATGACCTTGGCTCTGCTGCTGTCCAACCAGCGTCTCCGGGTGGTGAATATCTCTGAGCAGACTGGTGGTCGGATCTTCGGCGACGGCTGAAGACGACGTCGACTGGGTGAACTGGCGGGCGAGCTCCACCACCGGATTGGCGGCACCGCAGTCGCCGCCGCCCTCGATCAGCGACTGAAGGGAGGACATCGAAGAGGAGGAGGAGGAGGAACTTTGAGGAGATTCGAGGAACTTTGAGGAAGTACTTCAGGGAAATACTTTGAAGAAGTATTTTCCCAAGAGAAATAGAACTGGGATGACGCAAGACGACAGAGACAGAAGCAGAGACAAAAGAGTACTCGACAAAACACAGTGAGAACAGGTCGCGGACAGCAGCAGAAGAAGCAGCAGCTGAACTGAAAAGCTGACTGGCTGGCGGCTACTGCTACCCAATGAAAACACACAAAAATTCACCGCGACCGGTGGGGTGGATTTGGCGGACAGCGAAAAGTTTTGTTTGAATTTTTTCCGCCAGCAGCAAAAGTGCCTGCTTATCATCTTATCAGTCAATCAGTCAACAAGAGAGATTACCTCCTTTTCTTCGGAATCAGGCAAGTACACCCCGGTGGGCAATCATTCTGCTGCCAGAGTCAACAAGAGGCATACCTTATCATGGGCAGACAGAGAAGACAAAGCTGGCGCCGACAGCAAAGAGCAAGCAAACAAAATTTTTTTGTACGAGGCTATCACTTCAAAGTGGGACGCCGCCATCTTGGCGCCAGGCAGTCATTGACACCACTGCAATGTAATAATGATGATGATTGACCAGTGAAGATATCGAACTATTTGGTAATGGCAAAAGATACATTGAGGATGACCACTACTTAAGCAACAAAGATATCTTTTACTTTACCACAAAACCATCACCACCATGGCAACAATGCCCAAGAATATCGTTTCTATTTCTTCTAATCAGGTAGATCCTCAAGATCCTGAAGATCTACCAAGAGGAATTCCCTCCACCAACTTCACCTCCTCTTCCTCCTCACCCTCTGGCCACTTCAGCAAAGACCGCCTGGTGATGATCACCGTGGTCCTCGCCTCGATCCTCCTGGTGCTCCTCTTCTGCCTCCTCCACTCCCCCTCTCACCCGCCGCTCTATCAGATCATCTCCTCGATGTTGACGAACCTCCCTTTTGGCCTATCACCATACTCATCCACCTCTAAAGCATCGAATCTTCAAGTTGAACAGCAGCAGCTCAAAGTCCGACTCAGCCTGACTCGAAGGCTGGCCACCGAGGCCTGGTCGGCCTACCTCCTGGACGCCAAGGGCGACGAGGCGCTTCGACCGGACAGCGGCGAGCCGCTGGAGCGACCTCCACTGGCCTCCGGTGCTCGGGAGTTCAGAGCGGGACTGACCGCCCTCGAGGCGGCCTCCACCTTTCTGGTGATGGGCCTGAGAGCGGAGTTTGCGGAGGTGCGCGCCTACCTCGCCCACTCCTTTCACGTCCGCCGCGTGGACGTCCTCTGTACGCCGGTCGCGGTCACCCGGTACATCGGCTCACTGCTCAGTCTGCACTTCCTGGTCAATGGAGCTGAAGATGATGGTAAAGCTGATCAGCTCTTTCTGGAGAAGGCCCTCGAGGTGGCCCGCCTGCTCAGACCGGCCTTTGAGCAGCCAAGTAAGATCTCTTTGATTATGGAAACAATCTCTTTAACCTTTTTCACCCCTAATAGATTCAACTTCCCTTCCCGCCCACTGCATCAGCCTGAAACGGGCGGGCGGTGGGGGCCCGGTTTCCGGCGACCACGAACCACCGACGTTGGACGAGTACGGCTCAATGCACCTCGAATTGCTTGCTTTGAGCTCTCTGATTGAGAACACTTCCAAAGAAAACTCTACTTTTTGGTCTCAAACAGCTTTCCGCATTCGCTCCACTCTGCTGCGCCAACAACGGACCGGAAACAGCGGTGGTGGACTTTTCCGTCGACTGGTTTCCCCAGCCCGGGACCTGTTGGCCGATCGCTACACCCTGGATGAAGGCGTTTCCGCCTTCCTGGCCACGCTTATCAAGTCGTACATTGCCTCAGGCGGAGGTGACACTGAAGCGCTGGCCGCCTACCTTCAGGCGGTCAACTCGGGGGTGAAGAACGGCCTGATAAGACTGGTAGAAACGACCACTTCTTCAGGAAACTCCTCGTCAACAAACTCCTTTGCCTACTCGCTTCAGAAGAAGGTCGTTCTCGGCAGCAGAACTTCCCCCTCTTCATCATCTCTTGAAGATAATGACCAGGACGACGACGACGACGACGACGACGTTCAGGTGATGAAGTTCGCCGGCTGCCACCTGGGCGCAGTTCTCGGCCTCAGTGGACTTCAGGCGGTGAAGAGGGCGACCATGGTGCTAGGTTCCTCCTCCTCTTCAAGTTCAGCAAACTCCTCCTCCTCCTCCTCCTCCTCGGTGAACTCCATTCGAAATCGGCAGAACGCCCACCGCCTGAAGGGCAACCTCCTGCTGGCGGAACGCCTCCTGGAGACGTGCACCGCCGCCGGGAGGATGACGCCCAGCGGACTGACGCCCGCGAGGATGGAGTTCATCAGCAGCAGCAGCAGCTTATCAACCGGTGGTGCTGGCGAAGAGCTGATCGTTCAGGAGCGCTTCAAGGAGGCCATTCCGCTGACGTAAAGAGAACTCCTATGAACTCCATTTTCAGAATTCTAAACCTCTTCTCCTCTTTCTTTTTCCAGTCCAGAAATGGCCGAGTCGGTCTTTGTCCTTTCTCGCAGCACCGACGACCCGGCCCCTTATCAGGAGATCGCCTGGCAGATGCTTCAAGCGATTGACCGTGGTGGTGGACCAGGGACAGTCAGAGGCAAGGTGGGCGGATTCGCCAGCTGGATCAATTCCAAGGACTCGGCCTTCAGGGGAGGCAGCCCTCGAGACCTGCAGCCGGCGACCTTCCTCGGGGCCACGCTGAAGTACCTCTACCTGACGCTGATTCCGGTTAAAGATGAGAAAGATGAGGGAAAATCTAATGGAATCTTCGGCCAGCCCCTCCCTCTCACCAAGTGGGTCTTCAACGCCGTCGGCCAGCCGTTTCCGGTCTGCGGAACACATCGCCTCTACGCAAAGTGTCCTGGTGAAAGGAAGTAAGAAAAGAAGATCATGTTTAGTAGACGATACTTTTAGTTGTTCACTTTTCAGTTGTTTTCAGTTGTTTACACACAGAAGTTTGAGACATTTCATTCGAGAATAGATTAGAAATTAGAAAAGAAGTTATAGAATAAAGTAGAGCAGAGTGGAAAAGTAAAAAGAGATTGAGTGAGTAAAAAAAGTTTAAAAAAGTGCTCTCCAATTGAATTGGAGTTAGTAAGGAGAGAGAGAGAGAGAGAGGGGGGGAGATAAGAAAGTAAATACTTTGGTACACGAGAGAGTGTGTGGAGATAAAAAGGAGAATAAAAAGTGATAAAAAAGGAGGTGTGTTTGAAGATAAAAAGATTATGCGCGCTGAAAAAAGAGGCGAGAGATAAAAAAGATGGATGAAAATGAAAAATCGCAGCAGATCTTGCCAGGAAAAAATCAGTGTGACTAGGGACTAGTAGTAGTAGTAAAAGGAAGGTGAGGATGATGATTAGATGAGGGTGATGAAGAAGAAGAAGTTAAAGCGGAAAAGAGGAGTTCAAACTCCACACAAACAGGAGTTCCCTCAAGTCTCAAAGTGCGTGTAGATGGCCGTCACATAGGCCATCACCTTGTGCCAGTCAGGCCGCTCCTCTCTGATCATCTCATTCAGATCGAGCGTCGTCGGTATGCCCACCGACTCGGCGGCCTTAAAGGCGAGGGTGAAGTTCCGTCTCTTATCCTCCGCCCGCAGCGACTCAAAGTCGCCCACCACCTTGGGGAGGTAGGTGTGGAGGATGGCGCAGAAGGCGAGCCCGTCGTTCCAGCTGCTGCTAAAGTTGGTAATGTCAATGGCGGCGTAGTCGGCCGTCTTCGTTTTGCACCACTTGAGGAGGGCGTTCCGCTTGGAGCCGCCGTTGGCGCCGACCAGCGCCGACAGAGGGTCGCGCTTCTCGCCGGCGAGGTTGTCGGCGCTAAAATTGAGGAAGGTAAAAAAGAAGTTTAAAATAAAGTCCACAAAAACAGTTCAAAATTTACCTCAACAGAGCACTTCGTGGGCGGCTGCTGGAGAGCAGCTCATTCATGGTGGTGCTGTTTGTTGAGGAGGAGGAGTTGTTGGTGGTTCCAGAGTTGGAATTTGCAGAGTTTGTAGAAGTGGAGTTCCCTCCTGCTTTGGGACTTTCTTGACTCGACTTAAGTATGGTCGGCGCGACGATGGCCGTGTTTGAGGGCACAGTTCGGCCTGTTGGCGTGGAAGTTAAAGCTGACGGAGAGGAAGGAGAACCAGAGTTGTCCGCAGATGACGACTGAGGACTGGTGGTAACTCCTGCTCCGCCTTTCACCATACTGCCCGAACCGACCGCCGGAACCGAGTTGGAGCGACTGCAGAGCTGTGGCTGGGCATTGCTGCTGTTGGGAACGCTCAGCAAAGAAGTCCCTGAAGATGAGGACTGCTGACTAGTCAAAGCGGCTGTTGTTGCTGCTGTTGTGGTCGGTCCATTTCCGGTGGGTGAACCTCCTCCTGAGGGAGGTGAAGAGTTTCCACCACCACCAGCTCCAGTGGTCTTCTTCTTCGACTCAAAGGACTCAATGACCGAGCGAACTGAAATTTGGCTGCTGTTGGAGCGACTGAGCAGCTGAGTCGGTCGACCACCAACGGCGGGACTTCCTCCTGCTGACAAACTCCCGCCATTGCTTGAAGGCGGCTCGTAGCTTTGAATTCGCTGAATGAGCATCGAAGAGGAGGAAGAGGAAGCGGAAGTGGCAGACGCCTTGCTCGGCGAGGAGCTGGCCGAAGAAGGCGATGATGACTTTGCTGTGGAAGGATTCACGCTATCGCCATTGGTGTCCTGTACTGTTGCAGTCTTGTTGCTGCCTCCATTGGTGCTTGAAGAAGGAGGACCACTGTTGCTGCCATCACCAGATGAAACTCCCGAAGAGGAGGAAGAGGTTCCATTTGCCGCAGAAGTCGAAGCGGCAGAGCTTGCAGACCCTAAAAAAGCAGAAAAAGAAAAGTTAACAAAAAATCACTTTCCCAAACTCCTTTAATAAACTCCCTCACCGGAATCAACAACAGTAGAAGCGGCGGCAGCAGCAGCACTTGAAGACCCAGCTCCCGAGGAAGATGAAGACGAGGAAACGGAAGCAACCGCAGCAGCGGCTACCGCCGCCGACCTGAGCGCCATCTGCAGCTTCCGGTTCTCACTACGGACCTTGGCCAACTCCCCCTCTGCCACCCTCAGCCTCTCCTCCAGATCAAGGCGATCCGCCTGCAGCCGCTTGCACTCCGCCGCCTGCTCCTGCTTAAAGTCGTTGGCCACGCGGACCGTCGTCAGGAGGTCGGCCTGAAAGACCGACCACTCGGCCCGCTCCGAGGCGACCTTCTCCAGCAGGTCGGCCAGCTCCTTCGACTTCGCGGCCAGCCGAGCTTCGAGGTCCGCCAGTCGGCGGTCCTTCTCCGCGGCCAGCGTCCGCGCGGCCCGCTTCTCATCGAGGCTCTTCGCCGCCTTCATCTCCGACTGCATCTTCGCCTCCTCGGTCGATTTGAGGCGCTGGTAGAGGGCCTCATTGCGCTCGGTCAACTCCTTGGAGCGAGCTTCCACGGCTTTGAGGTGAGCCTCCAGCTTGGCGACCTCCTCGCGACCTTCCGCCTCCAGCTGGCGGTTCGCCTCCTGCGCCCGCTTCACCTCGCCCTCCTTCTGGGCGACCTTCTCCTGCAGCTGACGGACGAGAAACTGGAGCATCTCCTCGCTGGAGCGCTGGTGGTGGTGATGATTTCGAGGATGCTGACGATGACTTTCCGCAACTTGAACCTCATCTTCACCACCTCCTTCAGACTTGTCGAGCAGTCCATCGAGGCTGTGAAATGAGCCGCTGGTGTTGGGCTGGACGACAATCTCCGGGAGGGAGACGGCGCCCTGTAGGCGAGCACTTCCGTGCATTCGAACGGCGCTGTCCAGCGGATCGGCCGATTTAAGACGGCCTCTTCGAGCCTCATCTTCGTCAAGAACATCTTCATCAGCTCCACCTCCTCCAACAGCATCCACCTGATCCTCCGGCTGCCAGCTGAGTTCGTCGTAAATCCTAAAAAATAAAAAAATTAGAAAACTTCCAAAAAACATCCCAAAAAACCTCCACCTACCTAAACTTCTCAATGAGATCAAAGCGCTCCTGGTCAAACTTGCTCCTCATCTCCTCCAGTGCGGTGACCAGCTCCGCCCTCCTCGCCTCCAGCTCCTCCTTCTCCGCCTCGACGGTCCGTAGGAGGGCCACCAGCTCCCGTTCACGCCCACTGGCGCCCAGCTCCTTCAGCCGCTCCTCGTCCGAGTACTGACTGATCAAGAGGACGGTCACCTGTTCGCTCTTCGCCAGACTGCCCTCCAGCTTCTTCGTCTGCGAGACCAGCGTGTCAATGAGGTAGCTTCGGTCGAGCTCCAGCTGACAGTTGACGTCCCGTAGGCGGTTCACCTGCTCGTGCAGTTCGTTCAGCTCCTGAAGGGTCGCCTGCAGCTCCTCCGAGGTCGAGTAGTGGGTCTCCTCCATCTGGTTGATCCGGTCCTGGAGGTTGGCCACAGAGAGGCACTCGCTCACCATGGAGCAGCTCGACTGCTTGTCCCAGTTATCATTGGCAGCGGAAGTGGCTGCTGTGGTTGCCGTCGCGGGAGTTTCTTCTAATACAAAGAAGTTCAAAAATTATAATCTGTTGAAAAGCTCTAAAAACCTCACAAAAAACTTACCTGGAAGCTCAGCACTTTCCACTCCTGGCCTCTCCAAAACCTCCGCCTCCTCTTCAACTTTGACAGCCTTTTCCTTCTTCTGCTTCTTCTGAAGATCATCATCACCTTCGCCAGGTACAGTCTCAGCCTTCTCCTTTTCCCCTTCCTCGGCATCCTTATCATCAGCAGGATCGGAAGCCGAGTTCGGGTGCTTCCGGTGGTCCTTGAGCTGTCGAAGCTCCTTCTCCAGCTTATCAATCTCGAGGCGCTTCGCTTCGGTGGTGGACCGGAGCTCCTCGAGCTCCTTCTGCAGCTCGCCCTTCTCCTTTTGAATTTGGACGATAAAGTGGTGGATGCTGTTGTACTGGTGGTTCTGCGCATTTTTGAGGTTGGCGTCGCGGATTTGGTTCTAGGGAGGGAAAAAATAGGGATTAGATTTTTGAATACAAAAAAGTTCAAAACCTCAAAAATCGAAACACTTTCATCTCTCATCCGAAAAACTCCCAACTTACAAAAACTCTATCATCCCCAGCTCTGCCACCACCTTTTCCACCACCACCACCACCAACACTGGCAGGACTGCTCGTCCGTCGCTGCACCAGCTCCCTCATCAACGTCGACTGTCCATCACCCCCGCCACCAGGACCACCAGGACCACCGGAAACTCCAAAAACTCCTCCGGCAATAACCTCCTTGCCCAGCCGCTCCGCAAAGAGCTGCCGCAGATCAAGATGCTGAACTTCAGCGGCGTTGTTGGGCGAGGAGAGCGGCGTCGAGGTCATAGCAATCGTCTTTGGGAGTTCATTTTCACCCACTTTTTCTTTGACACTACTACTTCGACTGAGTCGGTGGTACTGCCTGGAGACGGACCGCTCCACCTTGGCTCGCACCCGATCCAGGCCGTCGATCAGCTCGCCGACAAAGGCCTCCGCCCCGGGGGTGATCGAAACGGGTGATCGCCCTGGTATGGGCAGCACAAAGGACGAGGATCGAGAGGGTGACTTTGAGGAGTTCGCAGAAGAAGTTGAAAAAGAAGGAGTTTTTCGATGACCGGTGACGTTCAGCGAGCTTCCGCTGCTTCGCTGATCTTTCAGACTACTTTCCTCGCCGATTTTTGTAATCGTCGGCGCCGAGGACACTCGGCTGACTTCAATTGAAGTGTACGGCAGCGAGTGGTAAACTTCCTCCTCCTCTTCCTCCTCCTCCTCCTTTTCAGGCTCTAAAATGGTCGTGTCCTCCTCTTCGGCCAAAATTTGTGGAGTTTTGGTGGAGGAGATGGAAGAGGAGTTTGTTTTCTGCTCAGCCTGGGCAATCTTCACGTCCAGGGCGCGAATCGTCTCGCGGTAAAAGGTCGAATTGGGACTGACAGTGGTCGAAGACTTTGCTGCTGTTACTGCTGAATCCTCAGATTTAAGAGCGGATTTAGGAAGTGAAAAGGTGGAAAACACCGGAGTTTTTGTCACTGGTGGTGAAGATGATGATGGCAGTGCTCGATGCTCCTCGCCGCTATTTTTTCGCCACTGATCCGCCGCAGTGGTCGTCACCTCCTGTACGATGCTTTTTGCCACAGCAGCAGAAGAGGATGAGGTAATCAGCCGATCTCGAGACTGATGACGATGATTAGATGGTAAAGAGCTATTAGCATTATCTTCTGTTGATAACTGAGGTGGTGGTGGCGGCGGCGGCGAGGACGGCGGCAAATCCGGATCATCCACCTCATCAACGGCTGGCCTGTTCGGTTCAGGAAAAAACTTTGAGGTTTTAGCTTCCGATTCGGGTTTATCAGCAGAGGTTTTTAGAGGAGGAGGAGGGGCACTGGGCGCCTTGCCCTTTGACCTTCCGAGCTTGGGCGACTTGAAGACGTGAGTTTTGCGAGGTGCTTCGTGGTGTCCACTACTACCTCCATTTCCGCTGCTGGCCGATGAGGCCGATCCCGAGGAGTGCTTGTGACTTCCGTGGCCAATCTTGCTCCCCGAAGCGCCCATCTTTTTTTGGCACAACTAAAGTTTTTTTTGCTGTTAGAGGAAAAAGTTTTCAACTGTGTGTTTCAGATCTGATCAGCAGACGTGCCAGACAGCGAGCAAACACCGCTCAACACAACACCGAACAGCAAAGACAAAAATGAATGTCAGAGAGAGCTGGGGCAAATCGAGCGAAAATACGACCGTCTGTCTGTGATGTGTGCTGAAAACACCAAAATATCACAGATATAATTCGGGGGATGATGTTGTGGTGCAGGTAAATTGGTGTGCCGCTGTCCTTGGAGACGAGCCGTTGGAGGTAAAGGTAGAAAATGAGGTGAACAAGAGACAAATCGATTGAGGCGAGCCGGTGATGTGACTATGCGGCGGTGGTGCTGATGAGGCGACGGATGAGTGAAAATGAAAATGATGATCAGCAGGAAAAATGTAAGAGGGAGAGAATAGAGGTACGTCGCAGAAGAACAAAAGTCGGCGGTGGTGGTGGTCGTCGAGAAGAGCTAATTGGTGACACAGACAGACAGAGACAGAAAGTTGATGCCCAGACACGATCGACGCGACGGAGAAGAGAAAACACAACAGCAGAGAAATCGCACAAAAACACACTGCCAGAAAAGAATGTGCTGTCAATGACAGTGTCAGGCACAGTGTCGTCTGCCAGTCAGTTCCGATCAGCATTGAGTCAGAGACAGGGCAGCTGATAAGAGGACAGCACAGCAGCAGTTGTACAGCAGCTTCTCATGAGAGCAAAGGGGACTGGTGTGTGGTGTGTGGCACCGGCGAGGTGCAAGACAGAACAAGACAGGCAAAGAGTGGAGAGATAAAAAGTTGCCTTTTACAAGTGCGCGTGGCAGCTGCTGATAAGGACGAAAAAGACGACTAAATGGAGTTGTGGTGAGAGAACACTAGATCCGGTGTGCTGATAAGAGAGCACTACCGAGCAGTTGTTGTTGTGCTGGTGACGACCACACCACGAGGGCAACGATGATGGTAAACCCTTGAGAGCTGCTGGTGTTTTTGCTGCAGCTAATCAATGGTAAAGGAATGGACGACCAGCACTTGTTGCACAGAGTCAAAGACACCACTCTTCAGATGCTGCTGCTGCACCCTTTACTGCTGCTCAACGCCAACTGACAAACAAACAACCAACTGACTGACAGACTGTCTGACGGATGAGCAAACTCTCTCTCTTTCTATCTCTTGAGCCAACCGGCAACAACGAAATTGATGCGGCAGAGAAAGACAGCGATGGGTTGAGAAGAAGGAGAAGGAAAATGCAGGCAACAACAGGAAAGAAAGGGGCAGCAACTAATATCATCGTCATCATCCTGGGCAAACATCACAGAGCAATAAAACCAAATAAAAGTCAGCAGCAGCAGCAAAAATGCACTAAAGAAGGGCTACTGGCTTCAAAGGATGAGGAGGAGAGGAGCACTGTACACAGTTCACTGGAAGTGTCGTCTGGCAGCTGCTGCTGCTGCTGCTTCCCCGGTAGCAGGCAATTAAACTGCTGTTGTTCTGAGCAGACTTTCTCTTTTTTTCCCCAAAGTATTCGACATAATAAAAGCAGCCAAAGCAGCCGACAGCCATCACCGTTTGCAAGAGTGGAAAATGGCGAGAAAAGGTAAAAGTATTTAGTAAAAGGGAGAGAAACAGAGCATAATTAAAATTACTCAACAATCACCGCCACCGCCACCACTACTTAGGACAATGCCGAAAAATTACATCACACATTGCTGAAGCTGAAAATGTCGAGCAAAGGAAAAGGAGAGGAGAGAAAGTCAGAGCAATTTACACACACCACCTACAGCCGCAAAAAGCTGTTTTTGAGGCAGCTGAAGTTGAAGAAGATCGAGAGCAATATATGGCAAATGGAAGCCGAATAAGTGAGATGAACAGTAGTCCCCGAAGGTTGTGGGCAAGCCAGCAAAGCAGACCAATTTCGAGAGCTAAATGCTAATTTCTCCCTCTTTTCTTCTTCACTTCGTTTTCCTTCGATGGAAATCTAAAGCAAACATCACAAGAGTAAGACAGGCTGAAAGAGAGCGCTACAAAGCTTATGCAACAGCAAAAGGACAAAACGAGTGAAAAAGTCTCTGAGTCACACACTGATAAGCGGCAAAACAAAATGGTACAACAAGTCAACAGCAAAACAGCAAACGGGCTTACAAACCTAATCAAAAGGGGCTGAAAAAAAATTAGACAGCATCAAAACAAAGTTCTCTCCGGCAACCAGTTTTCCACAGCCAGTGCATCGACATCTTCCCTAGCATTGGAGAAAAGAAGAAGAGGGCGCCATTCGGCGAAACAAAAAACAATGGGGGCCAGCAACACTCACTTCAGCGAGTTAGCAGCACGTGGGCGCCATCGCCGTCATCAGAGAGAGAGAGAGAGAGATAGAGAGAGAGAGAGAGCCCATTGGGCGTCACAGGTCGAAACGACTACTCGTACTCATCAATTAGCAACAGCAACAGCGGCAAAAATGGTGGCAAATAATCAGTGAGAGAAAAGCCTGCGCATTCTTCTCCTCTCCTTTCCGACTCTTATTATCGCCAAAAGAGAAAAGAGAAAAAAGGCCACAGAGAAGGACAACAAAGCCAGCAAACTGCAGCATAAATAGAGCCACTTGAGTTCTACTTTTCTCCCACTGATCATCAAGACCACTACTACTACTAATCAGCACAATAATCAAAGCCACTAAACAAACACAGACTTGGCTAGAGCTTTGGGTGCAAGAAACAGTCAGTCACTTCAAACGACGACGACCGACAAACAAACACCACAAAACTTGTGCTACAAGGTGGTCTAGAATGAAAGCAAAAAAGAAGAAAAAAAATGTTCACCAGAGAACAGAAAATCAACAGAAAAAAGCACCATGTTTTGTTTAGCATGCTAAAGAAGCAGTGCAACCACTTCTCTTCTCGACATTGATAAATTGGCTGGTCGGTAGGGCTTTCAATCCTACGCAATTCCAATCTCCTCTTTTCCCATGCACTCAAGCTCAAAAAGAGAGAGAGAAAGGTAGAAGAACCTCATTAAATCCAACCAGTAACAACAACAACAAAAACAAAAAAGCAAAAAATACCAACTCTCACACGGCAAAAACCTCAAAGTATAAGAAAAGGGGTAATTTCTACTCACCGAAGTGTTGAGATTCTTCAGCAGCGAGCTGCTGCTCTTCAGGTAGTCCTCAATCTGCGGCGGCAGGCTGTCACCACCACCTCCGCCACCACCTGTTGATCCTCTGTAGATCAGGGAACAAGGCAGGCCATCACTTGAATATAGGTGATGGTGATAAGGTTGAGGGTGAAGGTGAAAAGAGTGGTGAGGAGGAGGGTGATGAGAGGAATTTGATTGGGGGTGACCAGCACCACCACCACCATTATCACCACCTTCTTCAGTCTGGGACATCGACGGAAGCGGAGGTGGTGGTGGCATGGCTGATCCTCCTCCTCCCCAATAGTACTGCTGCTGCTGCTTATCATCAATAGAGTCCTTGCTGATGGAGCGGCGCATCTTACTGTGCTGAAGTTGAACACCACCACCAGCACCTCCCGAAAGCAACGTAAAGGGCTTGTTGTAGAGCTTACTGCTCGAGGAGCGAATCAGGTGCTCATTGAGATTGTTCAGCAGCTGATTTGAAGTCGAAGGTTGTTGTTGGGTGTTTGATGAAGAAGAAAGGAGTGGAAATTGGTTGTAAAAGGTATTGTTCAGCGGTAAAGAGGTCGAAGTCGAAGAAGAGGGGTGAATGATATTGTAGAGCTTCTTGATGGGCGAGGTCGTCGAGGCGGAGGTCGGCGTAGAGGGCGTCGAGCAGGTGCACTTTACAGCTGAACCACCACTTCGAATCGAACCTTTTCCGCCCACCAAACCACCGTCCAAAGGTTCTAAACAAAGAAAACAAAAAATGTTAAAACTCCTCAAAAACTCTCAACAAAAACATACCCAAAACCGCCTCCGGGGCACTGTGTCTGCAGCTTTTTTGCCTCTCAAGCGCTTCAACTCCTCCAGCTCCACCGCAGCAAAACTTGCAAAAAACGTCTTCAAACGTCGAAGTCGCTGTCTGCTCACCAGCAGCACCGAGGACAACAGTGGCCAGCTGCTGCTGCTGCTGTTCAACAGCAGAAGATCCCCGTGCTTCAAACTGCTTCGGATGATCTGCAGCAGCTGTGACAACTGTCCCATTAGCAGCAGCAGCAGCAGTGTCACCAGGTCGATTCGACGTCTCTGCAGCAGCAGCAGCAGCAGCAGACGACGCCGAGAGGAGCTCAAGCGAATCGGTGCCACCACCACCAGTCAACTGGTTATGACCTGAAGAAGGTGGCGAAGAAGAAGACGAAGTCGAAGTTACACGACCTCGATGTTGAGCTGGTGATGGTGACAACTGCTTTGGAGACACTTCGGGCGAGCCGAGCGTCGTTTCTAGTGGTGGTGAAAACGACGCCGTTCCCACCACCATCATCTTCTTCGGCGTCTTCCTCCGCAGCGTCACATTGGTGGAGAGGAGCAGCAGCGAGTCAGGGGAGATGGCGCCCAGTGGGCAACTTTTCAGCTGCTGCGGCTCAGCGGGCGCCATCTCGTTGGCGGGCGCCAAAGGAAGCGTCGACGGCGGCAGAGGCGGTTGTTGCCGACTGTTGTTCAGTCGTTGTACACCGTTGTTGTTGTTCATCTGCGGTTGCTGATGGAAACCTCGGTCCTGGACCATTCCATGATCCTGAACTTGACCTAGGGGCGTGGCCGAGCTGAAGAGCGAGTTGAGCAGCTGCTTGGAGGGCGAGCAGTTGGCGCCGATGGCCGGCGACTTGGTCACCGCGCCGGTAATTACCGGTGGCACGCCGGAAGAAGCTGAGGAGGAGGAGGAGGAAGAACTGGAAGACCCGGAAGAGACCGAGGAGGACAGCTGAGCAGCGGTGGCGATCGTCAGCGGCGTTCCAATTGGAACTTTAGGCTCACTTTTGGATTTGGCAGAATTTGGACGAAGCATCGCTTTTGAAGTCGGATTTACAACTCCCTTAGAGTTCACAAGTTTTGGAGGTGGAGGAGGAACTGCCACAGTGACCGGATTTTGCTGCTGCTGGGTCTGCTGTTGGTGACTCTGCAGCGAGTGCTTCAACGAGGAGGTGGCAAACTTGGTCTTCACCGAGCAGGCCTTCTTGATCCGACCAAAGAGGTTGTTCGTTTCGGGAGCTGTGGTGGCCGCTGCTGCTGCTCCTGGACCGGAAGCTGTCCCAACGGCTACAGGAGGTGATGGCTGAACTCCTGCTCCAAGAGCTCCTGGTCCTCCTGGTGGGGGTGGTCCATTTCCGGTGGCATTCACCACCAGCGACTGAGCGGCATGACTAGCGGCGCCTGCTGACTGACTGGTATTACTGGTGTTGCTGCTGTACTTGCTGCTCGGCGACACGTGGTGAATCATATTTGGTGGTGATTAAAGTATCGACGATGATAAGATGTCCGGAAAGCTGACACATCACCTCCAAAGATGAAACATTTCAAGGGGTGGTAGAAAAGTTGAAGCTCTTTTGGTAGAGCTCTCCTCTTCAAAGGTCAAATCAGGTCAGAAACTGAGGTTTTTCTCATCCAGCAAAACCGTGGGCGACCATTTTCTAGAGAAAAGCGGGAAAAAAGAAGGAAAAATCAAAGATAAAATTAGTCAGAAAGCCAGGCAGTCAGTCACTTCGATTTTGGCTACTAAATCGGGACAGCAGCAGCGGCAGCAACAAATCAGCGAGCCAATCAGCCGTGGAGAAGACGACGAACTGACTCTGACTTTTACACTGCGCACATATAAACGACCGAGCAAATGTGTTTGTCTGTGTTTGTCTGTCTCTGTGTGTTCAGTCAATCGAATCAGCTCAATCAGCCAACTCTAGCTCTCATCTACACTCAATTTTGGACGTTTGAAGTGGAGAGCAAGTAAGAAAAAAAGCTCAATCAAGCAGCTCACTTTCTCCGCCGGTCTTGCCGAAAGTTAGTTAGCTGGCTGGCTGGCTAAACTGCAAAAGACTGAAAAGACAACTTTCTCCCAAGATTGCCAAAACTTCGGCTGCATTCACTCGAGCAATCAAAGATGAATAAACGAACACATAGCACTTCAGCAAACTCGGAAGAAATAAAAATGGTCATTGAGGAGAGAGAAATGGAAATGGAGAAATGGAGAAATGGAAATGAAGAAGATAATGCTAAAAGTATTACTAAAAACTACAACAGCAACAAAAGCCACCGAGCTTTTGGAGGAGGCACACGCGGGCGCAGTGTGGGTGATATATGCGTGGTGGTGGTGGTGATGGTGGTGATGGTGAACAGTAACAGCTCGAATTGGAAAGCTAAAGCTCAGAGTTCAACTCAGCAAAACGATTAGCCCAGGCAGAGGCAGCAGCAATTTCACTCACAAAAAGCAAAACATACAGACGGAGAGGGGCGCAATTTGCAAGCAAACGAGCACAGCACAGACACTCAACGATTAGCAAGTGAAACAAACACAGTTCCATTTGGAACTACTCGCAGTCGTAGACGACGGAAGCAGGAGAAAAAGGATAAACAAAACTTACTCCGAGATAAAATGAGCGGAAAAGGTAAATATGCTGAGAAAAAATTAGCAGCTGCAGCTGAGATACAGCGAAAGTTCACAGCGCAACTGCTCAAGCTGAGAGCTGGCTTGGCTACAAAGACGCTCTCAGACAGTGTGAATGAATGAAGGAGAAGAGAAGATTTTCTCGTCCGCTGATGCGGACAGTAGAGCTCTCTCACATCTCATTTTCTAAGACAACCAGTTATCCCCGCCGAAAGCAGTCGACCCTTGAGAAGAAGACGGGAAAACGGGAGAGAGACTAAAGAGACTAAAGAGACTTCAGCTTAAACGGGCAAACACACACACACACACTCTTCTCAGTGTCGCGCATATAAAAATAGACACAAGACAAGTAGAAGACTAGAAGTCAAAGCCTAAAGATGGAGAGAGAGAGAGAGAGAGAAAGATGGCTGATCGATAGATGATGTATTGAGGTGAGATGCGGCTGTCTCAGTCTCTGTCTGTGCAGGTATTCTTAGCAGACACGGTGTCTGATCACCTTTCTCCTCTCGCTCTCTCGTAAGAGCAGAAGCAACCAAAGCTATGATTGTGATGTTCATCATCATCATCCTCTTCTGAGGACAACCTTTGGCAAGGGAAAAGTGTTGCCCAGCAGTGTTCGGTGCTGAACAAAAAGATGATCGATTGCAAAGAGAAGTACTCGCTCTAGTGCTCGACCGACAGACACAGTGGCATAGTCAAAGTCTACTGACCCCGAAGAAGAAGAAGAAGACGAAGAAGAAAAAATGCTGAGAAAAGAAGAGAGAGAGAGGTCAGTCGGCTTTTGTAGAAGGCCATCGGCACTTGCACAAAAACACAGCACATCCAGTGAAGAAGAAGAAGAAGAGGTCTCCCCACTAAATGCAGGTCAATAAACGATGTGAGAGCGGAGAGGAGAGAGAGGAGAGATGATAATCACCACGATTATCACCGTTTAGCCATCCGTTCTCTCTTCCCAAATAGTTAGCAGCAAATCAACTTCAACTTCAACTTCGAAAACAACAACAACATCAGTCGAGGTAGCTGTACGACACCAGCAGCAGGACAGGACAGCACTGTACAAGACAAGTAGTGAACAGTCCTCACCACCACCATCAACTGGCGGTCATTCATCAATCAGTGGCCATCATACCACAGCAGCAGTGTCCATTATCAGCTCGGAAAGATCTCTCTGGCCGGCTCGGCTGCGGGCGTCGAACTGTGAACTGTGAACTGAAGAAGCCCAGTAGCAATAAAGAAGTGGTGGTGGTGATCAGTATCACTGCTGGACATTGCTCCCCATTAATATAAAGCCCTGGACACGTCTGAGCTGCAAATGGAAGTGGAAGTGGAAGAAAGAGACAGTGTCTGTCTCTGTCTGTCTGACTTTGTACTTGTAAGAAAGAAAGAAAAGAAAGAAGGAGATAATTGAATTGCACTGAAAAAGAAAAAAGAGAAATTGATCGAGAAAGTGAACGAGAACTGCAGGCGTTTGCCAAAGGAAGAAAAAAATTGGCAAGAAACAAAAGTAAAATACTATGCTCAAACGGCTACTGAAACTTTGTAACAAAAATCACAAAAATAGAGAAACTTAAATTAAAAAATTTGCAGAAACGCAAAGCAAATTCAAACTCTCTTCTTTATTCAGGAGAAAAAAGTAGCAACAGGTGTGCTCGTCGTCGTTGCTAATTTTCAGTCACGGTCGACGCGCGGCGCAAAGAAACGAAAAGCGAAAACCGTATTACAAAGTGTAACACACACATACACACACAAATTAAGTCCTACAAGGCCTGAGCAGCAGCAAATTTCTCTTCAGCAATTCATAATTCAGACCATTAATAAGCAGAGAGAAGCCGAGGAGCTAAAAATATCACACACATGGAAATGAAGACCAACTCCAAAGAAGAGCTCTAACGAAGGAAGAGCTGGGAAATGAGATCAGCCAACAATTTATTTAATTTAAAATTAGTCAGGGGCGCACGATTACAATAATGAAATGAGAGAAAGAGAGAGATGACGAAAAGTTAAAAATTCACAAGTTCGAAACAGCAGAAATATTTTTGTTCCAACTTTTCAACACTTGCAAAACCAGACTACAAATCTAAAAATCACCTCAAAAGTTCTCAATTTCAAACAACACACAAAACAGAAAAAATGGGAGGCTGCCACTTTACCCGAATGGGCGACGATCCGCTGCTGCTGCTCGAAGAGGACGGCCCGCCCCTCAAGTCACTGCAGACGGATGCCAGGCCAAAGGCAGCAAATAATAATAAAGGCAACAAAAAGGGCAAGGGAGGAGGAAGGTCCAAAGGAGTTACAGCCACCACAACAGTATCACCATCATCAAAACCACCCAATTTGGCCGACGAGGGCTCCAAGTTCTTTGGTGTACCACCAGAAACTGATGACGATGATGGTGGTGATCTCGACCTTGAGGAAACCCTTTCCTCCTCCTTCAAATCAAAGAGGGAAAAAGAGGCGGAAGAGCAGCAGCAACCTCAATCAACTCCAAAAAATAAAAAAGGCAAAAAAGGAGGTAAAAAGCGGAAACGGAAGCCTCGGCGGGTAAAGCAGTGCGACGTGAAGGAGGCAAGTGAACGTCGGCGGAAGCACGAAGAGGTCCTCGCCAAGGTCTGTACGATGATCAACAGACCGGAAACGACTGAGGAAGAGAAGAAGGTGGAAATAGAGGAAAAAGAAAACACACCCAAAGCAAAGGAAGAGAAAGATGATGAGGAGAAAGGTAAGGAAACTCCCACCACCACCACCTCACCAACTACAGAATAAAATAGTTTACAAAAAACTCGCTTCACTTTTTCATTATTTCATAGAAAAAGAGCAAGGTGCGCCTATTTAAAAAATGGAAAGCTTTTAGAAATCAAAAAGCAAAGTTTTTCATTGAAAAGTTTCTCCTCATCTTCGCAGGAAAAACGAACGCAAATCTTTGGTGTAAATCAGAGGAGCAGCAGCAGCAGCGCACCTCAACATTCAAAAATGCCAAAGCGAGCGCATAATCAACTTTGCAGCACTTGCACACACAATTTAAAACGAAGGCCCACAGTCTTTTACAAAGCAATTTCGACGATCACAACAAAAAGAAAGGAAAAAGCACTTTCTTCTTCGGCGGCTATAAAAGCATCAACACAGCAGCCAGCAACAGCGGCGGCGGCAGCACATCACACGTCAAAGTAATAACGCTCGTAAAAAGGAAGAAGTTGTAGCACAGTTTTTACACTGTGTAGCAGAAGAAGAAAGAGCAGCAGCAGGATCTTCTCCATAAATTAGTCCAACAGCACAACAGCTCCAGAGAACAATTACAGCGCAGGGCGCTAAATAAAGGCGCAAAGAGAGAGAGAAAAAAGGCAGAAAATTCTAATCAGTCACAGGCCATTCACAAGATCCAGCACTGGACAACCAGCCAGCCAGGCAGTGCTGCACCAGAAAGTGCAGCAGCTGACAATCAACACACAAAGACACTGAAAGTTGAAAAAACAAAGCCAACAGAAAGAAGGGGGATACATTGAAAAGGCAAAAGAAAGAAACCAGCAAAACCCGAATCCCGAGATCACGCTTGGATGCGGCAAAACAAAACAACAGAAAGAAGAAGAAAGGATACCGCAACATAGCACAGCAAACACACTAGGATCCACACTCTACTGAAAGTCTGCCTCCCTGAAGGTCTGCGTTGTATAATTAGCATCATAATCGACGTCATGATAAATGAGCGCGCCTGACAATTACCGCACCATCATCAAAGCAAAGGCAAAGCAAACTCTAACTATGGACAGACACAAAGAGTCCTCCTAGCCAGTCCCAAGAGTGAGCGCACCTGATTAGGGGATGAATCCTGGTGGTGGTAATTGCCGCGTGCTCCACCAACTTCTTCTTCACCAACTCTGTCGACAGAGTTTCTCAGCTTAAGGGAGATATACAAGAACTGAACTACAGCTCAGAGGAAAACAATAGCCGATGCGAGAGACAATGGGAGGACGACAATGCAAAGAGGGAGAGAGGGAGACACCTGTTGAATTGGCGGCAGCAGACATCAATTCACGATTTCGTTGTTCCCTGAACGCAAAGTTGCCCTTTTACAGAGAGCCGGTGTGTGTGTGTCTGTGTGCAAAGTCGATGTAATTGGGATGGTGGTGGCTAGCCCCAAACTTGAAACAAAAAGAAGCAAAACTAAATAAAAAGAAGCAAAAAGTAGTACTAAAATCAATGAGATACACTGTCAACAAGTACTGCATTCAAATGACCATTTCGATTCCCTCGTCAGTCAGTCAGTTTCAATCTGCAAACGACAGTGACAGCGGCAGCAGCCACTTCTTCTTCTTCTTCCTCTGACTCACAAATCGAGCAAAGAAGCACAGTGCCCACACACAAGCACAACATTAGATGAAAAGAAGAAGAGGAGGCAAAAAGTCATCGTCTGAGAACGTCAAGTTCAGCAGCAGCGGCAGAGGAGCAGACATCTCTGGCCGGAGTTCATTAAACCCTATCCTCTCTCCTCTCTTCGCATAACATTCAAGTTCGTAGACGACTGTTTTGTCTCCTCTTCCCTTCCCCTTCTGATAGTCTCGCACGGCCTGCTTGGGAAGAAGAAGAAGAAGAAGGAGCAGCAGCCCCGTTTCTTTTTCTTTTTTCCTTCCCCATCCCATCCCTCTGTCTACTACTCTACTGGACTAATCAAATTCACATGCATGTAATTGATAACATTCTCTCCCTCTCTGGCCTGTCAAGAAACTGAGCATCAGGCGAGTTGAGCGCTCTTTCTTTCTCTTTCTCCCTAGCTATCGATTAGCTCTCTTTCTCTCTGCCAATCTTGAGACAATGCCACACACGTCTCATTCGATTAAGTGGTGGTGGTGGTGGTGGTGGTCAACTCATCCACTTCCACGCTCATTTGGAAGTGAAATCACTCACTCACTCACTCATCCACTCACTCACACATAAACGAGTTGAGTAAGGCAGAAACTAGAAACAAAAAGTCGAGTTGAGAGAGAAGGACAAAACGGCAAAGATGAAAGGAGTGAAAGAATCACCGAGCTTTCAGCTCGCACTAATACAAAGTTCATCTTCCTAACTAGACACAACACACACACAAATCAAGTGAGAGCTATCGATGCCTGCCTGCCGCACTGCTTACCCGGCGCCAAATTAGCAGGTATCAAAACAGCAGAACCGAGCAGAGCTGCCCCCACAGAGGATGAATCGAATGGAGCGAATAAAAGCTCTCTCGGAATCACCTCGCCTCGTAATAATCATCACAGGGAAAGAGACGGCTCAATCACCGGTGGTTAGGAAAGGGAGAGAGAGAAGATACAAAGTTCAAGCAGAGTGCAACTTTGACTTGAGCAGTACAACAAAGAACAAAGGGCACTGCTGTCTGTGTGTAATCATCGATACACAACTGATTGATCGACTGGGAATCGGTGGGAGAGAGAAACAGTGAAGATCAGCGGCGGCGGCGGTGGTGAAAAAAGGCAATCGGGCGCGATTTTCTCCCGCAGCCGTCGCCGCCGCTGAAATCGATGAAATGGGGCTCGTTCGTTGTCCGTTGTTGATCGCCTCGAATCACCGGCGCCGTAATCACCTGCGACCGAAAAAAAATCGAAGTTTGAAATGTTCTGTCTGCACTGCAAATCGGCGCAACAACAAAATGTATAAAAGTTGGCGAAAAAACGAGCGGCGGCGGCAAGCCCTGTGCTTCCTCAGCCAATGCCTCCGCCGCCATTCAATCATCATTTACATAAGCTGTCAATCACAAAAAAGAGCTTGAGAAGAAGAAGTGGTAGTAGTTGGAAAATCGCTGAATCGAAGCAGAAGTTGGCCGGGAGGAAGAAGAAGGAGAAGTGGAAATTCGGCGCTGACAGCAAACCGAGGAGAAGTCCAGCTCGCTCTATTCTCTGACCACAACTGAAACAAACTCAACAACACAAAGGTGGAACTTCGGGTGGAACACCACCACAACAGTGTCTCAGCTCAGTCAAATATCCTCGAGTGCAAGCCAACCAACCAACGAACCAACAAACAAACAGTCTGCCAGGCCTCACTGACTGACTGACAGGCCGACAGATTGGCACCGATACTGCTGAGCTGAGCTGACGATTCGCATTGATATGACACACAAACACATCACACACTCAAATCAGAGAGATCACAAACACAGCACTGCTCAAACAAACTCGTTATCTCATCTCATTTACACTTCAGAGAGTTTGGCAGAGTACGGTAGTACAAAAAGAAGCAAAAGCAAAATGAAAATAAAACAGCAAAACGAGCACCGGGTGACCTCCATCAGGCATGCAGGCACCTCTCCGCTAAAATAAAATAAAATAAAAGCTGGTCACATTTTGTGCTGTAACGAATCATTTGTCGTTGCTGCTGTAAATACGCTCACACTGCTAAATTGCCCGTGGTAGAGCCTGGCAACGAATGTGCAGATACAAAACAAAAGGAGAAAGGATAATGATGATGATTTCCTCATATCTGCTGATGTTGCTGGTTCTCAAGTCAACACACAGTTTGCACTCGTGACAGCAACCGTCGCAACAACAACAACGGAGTGCAACAGCAGCAACAGCAGGGGCAAAATTAGAGCAAACAAAACAATAAAAAACAAAAAAGAAGACAAAATCATCTCAGCTGGTGAAAATCAAAATCAAAATCGGGGAAAGTTGAGAATCAACAAAAAGATGGCTAAAAGTCCCTAGATAATACTAAACAAGATTGGGCCTCTTCAAGGCTGCTGCTGCTGCTTTATCATCACCAAACATTCGCTGACAGGCCATTAATTTCCCTAATTTAATTAGCTGCAGAAACACATAGAGAGACAGACCAGAAAAAAGCACTTCAGTGTTCAGCAGTGTTCTGACGACGGGTAACTAACGGCGATGATGGTCATAGAAATTAGCTGCTGCAGCAAACAGGAAAAGAGTTGACGCAAATGATGATGATGATGCTTACGATGCTAGTGATGCTGAAGCTGATGATGATGATGATGATGATCAAAGCTGCGTCAGCGTCACACACAGGACCTCGAGAAAGAGTCTCTGACTTTATTTTAGCAGCTGCATCAGCAAATCACACACACACACAGGAAATTAATCAGCAGACAGCGACAAGACGAGGAGATGGCTTTGACTTCGAAACAGAAAGAAGAAGAAAACAGGAACCCAACCCAGAAAGTTGAGACTTTAGCAAGCAGGCAGGTAGTGTGTTGCTGTGCCTCTGTTGTCGTTACAGCACGTTACAACAAATTGGGCTTGGAGCAAGAGAGAGAGAGAGGGAGGAAAGTATGCCGAAGGACACCTTCTTTCTACTACTACAACAAACAAATTGCAGTGAAAAATTAGGCATAGCAAATAGAGAGACACCGCCTGACATCAAACTTGAAGGAGGAAAGGAGAAGGAAAGGAGAAGGAAGGAAAGGAGAAGTTTGTTTGCCGTTCTCGCAAGGCCATGACTGTTTCTATTTCTTGCTTGCTCTCTAATGACAACTAATTGAGACCAATTTTTGATTGATCGATCTGACTGACTGACTGACTGAGATGGAGAAGGAGGCAATGTTGCAAACTGTACGACACAAACACAAACAAACACACTCACTCACTCAAACAAGCAACAATAAAAAGCAAATAATATAAAAGGGAGAACATAAAGTGCACTTACCGAACAGGAGGATTCTGCTGTTGAGAAGTAGTTGCTGTTGTTGTTTCGAAAAGGGTTGCCGCCGTCTTTCGAAGCAGAAAAGTGTAATGGTGTGCTGGCAATTAGAACAACTACTAGTTGGCCAAATTATGCGCTTCGGTGGAAGTGTTCTTGCCGGTGGTGGCGGTGGTGGTGATAATAGTAGGCCAGCAATTCCGTTGAAGAGGAGGGAAAAAGAAGAAGAGAAGAGGAAGAAATAGAACAGCGGCGGCGGTTGAATAATTCTCCGCTGTTTGTCAGTAAAGGAAACGTTGTGCTGTAGAAGCCGATGAGCCGACACTGATGAGCCGGTGATAATGATAAGACAGACAGACACTTCTGCAAAACACTAAACACACACTTTGACGATTTTGATGTGTCTGTTTGTCTCTACCTCTACCTCTACTATCATCCGTTTAGGCGAGGATGACAGTCGTTTAGCACTGAATGTTCTTGCTGTCAATGGCTTGAAAAGTTAGAATCCTTCTTGATGAGCATTGAGAGAAGATCTTCGACGGTAGCTGATGGATTCCAAGTGAAGCCACAGAGTATCTGCAACGGCTGCTGTGGCTGTTGCGAGTAAACAAGGCGAGTGCACGAAACGACGAGCCTGCTGCTGCTTTGGCAGTTGGCAGTGGCTTTGACGGCTCGGCTCGACGGCGACGAGTCTCTGCTGCTGCTGGAAAACGAGAGGATCGGCGACCAGCCACCACAACTAGCCACCATCCCTCCGCTTCTCCTCTTCTTCTCTTCTTCTCTTCTTTCTCCTCGCCTCTTCTCTCACATTGACACGTTCTTCCTCCTCTGTTCTCGTCTCGTCTGCTGCTGTCCTCACTGACTTGTTCTGCTGTCTGGCCAGCTCTAGTCAGCTTCAGCCACTCGGTGGAAGGAACAGACACAGTGTCGCCGGTCGCCAGTGAGAGAGAGAGAGAGCAGTTAGTAGTGAGTGGTGTACTTGGCAAGAGGAGAAGGAGAAAGAAGAAGCCGATGCTGGCAGTGAGATTTGGATGCGTCCACTGTGATGTCCGCGAAGAGCGAGGCTCCTTCTGGGCGCCGGTTTTGGCAACGGTTGAAGAAGAAGTTGGTGGAGATAAGTGTGTTTGAAGTTCGAAATGGGTAACGGTTTTCGCAGAGAGTTTCTGATGCAAGAGGCAGAGCACGTGCTCTGTCAGCGGCGGTCAACTAGCGTGTAAGCCTGTCAGGCTGGCGCAAAAACTAGAAATATCGTGGACTGCTCGCAGAGTACGTGACGCGGATTTAGCGCCACCAGTTGCGGTTGGTGACTTTTGGAACTACAGCTTCCTCACCAGGGCCAATAGATGGCGCTCCGAAATAATAAAAACAAAAATGCACGACGCCGCTGTCGCCATCTATCGTCACTAGGGTATAAGTAAAAGTAAGTAAAACTAAAGTTTTTTTGCCAGTGCCAATAGATGGCGACAGCGGCGTCGTTCACTTTTGTTTTTAAAAGCTCGGAGCGCCATCTATTGGCCCTGGTGAAGAAGTTGTAGTTTCAAAAGCCACCAAGTGCAACTGGTGGCGCTAAATCCGCGTCATGTACTCTACGAGCGGCTTACAATCTGAGCTTGTTTTCCTGCCAGTCTGAGAAGCCTGCAACAGTTAATGAATCAGTGGACGTTTTTGAAGACTTGAACTCCTTTAGAAAATGGCCGGACGAGGACGAGCTCTTGCCAAGCTTCATCAGGCTAAAGAGAAAGAAGAGGAAGAGGAGCTGTTTCCTTGTCAGCTGCAGATACCGTCTCTTGAAGAGGAGGAAGCGAATGCCCAATTCGAAGACGACGCCGATGATCCTCCTCCTTCTTCAGACATTCTAAACTCCATTCCCTGCCTTGAAGAAGATGAGGACGACGACCTTGACGACCCAAAATCAGCGGACAAACGCGAAAAGATCGAAGTGCTCACCAACTTCATTCGCCTGCTGCGAACTCCCGGCTACGACGTCTACCTCTACCAGCTGAAGATTGAATCACCATCACCTTCATCATCATCATCATCATCTTCCGAGACAGTGGTCCTCGACTCGAAGAACATTCGACAGCTGCTGGACAGCCGGCCACTGCAGCAGCGGCTGAAGACGTCACCCTTCATGTTCGGCGACAAGTTCTACCTGCCGACGGCCGTCCCTAGTTTCAGCCTCTTTCCGGTGGCAGTTCCGCCTCATTATCAACAACAGCAGCAACTCTCGGTGACCATCACCTTCATCAAGGTACCATTCTTATCATCATCATCATTACCAACATTTTCTATAACATTATCTCCTTTTTCTCCAGGCCCTTCCACTTCGCGAGCAGCTCGTCCTCTTCAACTGCCTCTTCAAGCGGGTGATGCACCTCCTCGGCTACACCTTCATGAAGACGAAGTACTTCGACGAGCGGGCGGCCATTCACCTTGAGCAGTGGATGATGCAGCTGTGGCCCGGCTTTGCCATTGACGTCGTATCGGGAGCTTCCGGGGAACTCCTTCTCTGCGTGGACATCAGCCACCGGATCCTCCACCGGACCAGCGTCCTCGACCAGCTGAAGATGGTCATGGGCGGACAAGGTGGGGGAAGGAATTCGACGGCCCAGAGCCGGTACCTCGCGGTGAAGCACTTCGTGGGGGCGAGTGTTCTGGCCCGTTACAGCAAGGTGACCTACCGCGTGGACGACATTGACTTTGAAGCCAGTCCGCTGAGCCTTTTTGAGGTGGGAAGTTCAAACTCCCAAAACAACAACAGGACCACCAGGATGACCTTCCTCGAGTACTACCGCACGAAGTGGGGCCTGGAGATTCGAGAGCTGGATCAGCCGCTCCTGGTTCACCAGAAGCGGTCAACGAAGACCGGGGAGGTAAGTCCTAGTTTAAAAATTTTCACTTTATTAAACTTTAAAACATTTTTTTTCTGCCTAGGTCCGCAACCTCTACCTCGTGCCCGAGCTGTGCAACACCACCGGCCTGGGCCTGGTCTCCGACCAGACGGCCTTCCAGAAGGTGATCAGCACCGTCCAGCCGCCGCCCAACAGTCGCTACCGCTCCCTTCTCCGGTACATCGACCTGGTCCGGGAGTGTCCGCCCGCCTCAAAGCTTCTCGCCGACTGGGGCCTCGCCCTGGAGCCGTACACCTCGGTGGCGATGACCGCCGACCTTCTGCGCGAGGAGATGATACTGACCAGCAGTTTTGATGGTGATAATAATCACCAAAACTCGAACGCTCTTTTGGCTCGCCACCGCTACCTTCAAACGAAGACGACCTCCTCCAACTGGAGCCACCTCCTCCGCCACAGTCCCCTCCTACTTCCGGTGGCCATCGGCTCTCGCTGGTCGGTGGTCCATTCCCGAGCGGACACCGCCGTCACCCGTCACTTTGTCCTGCTCTGTCGGCGAGCGGCCGCGGCCATGTCCCTCGACCTGGAGGAGCCTCGAGCCGTTGTTTGCACGCCTAATGGCGGCGGCACCTCGGCGGACGACTTTCTGCTGGCCATCAAGGCCTCCTACAGCCCTGAAGACCGCATCCTGGTGGTGGTCACTCCGGGGTCGGTGGAGGTGAAGAGCCGCTACGACCGCATCAAGCAGCTGACCAGCCTGCAGCTGGGCGTGGCGACGCAGTTTGTCCGGGGGGCGACGCTGGGCGCCGGTAACCGGAAGCTGGAGACCATCACGCCGGCCATTCTCGTGCAGATGGTCTGCAAGCTGGGCGGGGCGCCCTGGGGGGTGAGCATGCCCGGATTGGGAGTTTCCTTGAACTCCTCCTCCTCCTCCTCCTCTCCTCACCCCCTTCACCTGGTAATGTACGTCGGCATTGACATCTACCACCGAAAGAGCCTCAAGCGGCGGTCGGTGATTGGCTTCGTCGCCTCGACCAATTCCCAGGCGACCGGCTGGTACTCGAGGGCCTACGTGAAGGTGGAGGACACCAGCGACCTCTGCGAGGGCGACTTCCTGGCGGAGGCGACCAGCTCGGCGCTGCTTCGCTACCGCTTCTTCAACCGCCGCCTGCCCACCAGTGTGGTCATCTACCGCGATGATGTGGGCGTGCCGCTGGAGAAGCTGCTCAGAGTGGAGTATGCGGCGATGGAGGCGGCCATTAGAGGGGTCTACTCTTCCGAGGAGGTAAGAGTAAATTTTTGAGCATTTAAATAAAATCTAAACTTCCTTTTTCACCCCCTAGAATCGAGAATCCGCCCATCTTCCGGTCATCGTCTTCATGACCGTCGCGAAGCGCATCTCCACGAAGCTCTTTGTGCGGGACGAGGATGAGGACCGTTTCTGCCCGCCACTCTCTCCAGCCACCATTGACCGCATCTCCGGATCAGAATCCTCGCAGCCTTCAAGAATGGATCTTCAAAGTGGAGATGATAATCCGGCGATGATGATGATCCCCCAGGTGAAGAACCCGCCCAGCGGAACGGTGCTGACGGTGAACGCCGAGCGCTTCGACCAGTTCTACCTCGTCTCGCAGAAGAGCACCGTCACGGCGGCCTGTCCCATTCGGGTGAGGGTGCTTAGGAATTCGGGCAGCAAAAGAAATGGCACGCTGGCTGCAACTGGACTTTCTGCCGAAGAAACAGCCGAAGAAGACCTGCTCAGCCTGGCCACGCTGCAGTCCGTCAGCTACAAGCTCTGCTACCTCTACTACAACTCCACCTCCATCTGCAGACAGCCGGCCCCGGGAATGGTAAGTGAAATGGCTTTGGGTGTATGCCTGTTTGACTAATTGGGTGTTTCTTTTGTATCCCCCTTTTCTTCTGCAGTACGCCCACAAGGTGGCCAACTTTGTGGGAGAGCACCTGGAGACGGAGGGAGCTGAGGAGCTGCACGAGCGGCTCTTCTACCTTTGAAGCCGTGGCGGTAGAGGGAGACGGCAGGTTGTAGTCGTGCAACAGGTGATTTTTTTAATTTAGTTTTTTCTGTGTTTTGTACTTTAATTTTCTAATGTTATTTTTAATAAATTAAAAGGATCATTAAGGTTGATATTGAGTTTTTTAATTGTAAAGTGGATGACATTGAGTGCTAATTTAAAATTTTTAATGATGTTGTCTTTTCTAGTAAGTTTGTTTTAGAAAAAATGGAGGTTATTAGATTCATATCTCCTACTGTTATTAAAAAATTCGCTTCGCGTGTGCGTGTGTTCGTCACAG
>JAALOO010000557.1_pt1 | contig 32567 bp, 37 predicted proteins | sample 7257641 | NCBI WGS metagenome assembly JAALOO01 (sample SAMN14085613, study PRJNA598686) | mite metagenome | biome: ENVO:01001000; feature: ENVO:01001002; material: ENVO:01001226; isolation source: single female mite from University of Michigan culture on fish food culture... ...
ACACACACACACACACACACACACACACACACACACACACACACACACACACTCATACACTTGCCAGTTGCTTGCCTCCATCAGCAGCAGCAGCATCAACCGATTGCTCATTGATGTTAACGTAAGGAAGGGAAAGCAAGGAAAAAATTATTATTAATTTTGCTTCTATTTGGTGAGCTTGTAATTGTGGTAACTATCGCTGCCAATAGATTGGCCAGTGAATTCAATTTCTGGTAGTGGCAGTGAATGATTATTGCCTTCATCGGCGGCAGCGGTCCTGCTGTTGTTGTTGCACCGAAATGACCAACAGAGGACTTTATTGTGTGCTTCGACAGAAGCATCTATTCGATCATACACACACACAAGCGGACAGATACAGAGACAGGGAGCAACAGAGAACTGCAGTAGCAATGGCAGTGTAGTAGCCGATGCAGTAGGACAATTGAACAAGCCAGCTCTCTCTCTCCCTGTCTTTCTGTTCAGCTGTAATAGGTCTTGTATAACAAATGGCAAGTGCAGTCTTAACTGCACTCGTCGTCCTTTGTTTCCTAGCCTGTTAGTTGGACGCGCATTGCACACATAAACAGGCAAAGTCAATCAAACATCGGCGGTGGAAGAGGGAAAGGCAGAGAGGGAAAAAACGCGAGTGAGTGCTTCAACAATTGTGCCTGTTTCAGCACACTGCTTACCTTGGCCATCGTTAATTGCCAGCCAGGCAGGCAGGCTGCCAACCCAACTGCAGCCCTTAAAGCCATTTGGGCAAGTGCCCCTTGCCAGCAAGTGAAGTGACTCGGTACTGTAGAGAACAGTACCCGATCGACCCTTTCTCTTGCCCGGCCAGTGGTAGCGCCGAGAACGGCCGTTAACTCGATGTCTCCTAAACTTTTATCAAAACTCCATAACCAGAGTGGCACACACACAGGCACACAGGAGTAAATGGCGTCCTGAAATGGCCGCATGGCGGTGACAGATTGCAGGAATGGCTTGCAGTCTACGCAGCCTACTGAGGAGCAGCAGAGCAGCACCGCCTCTCCGACCACTGACTTCTGACAAGTGGAATTATTAATAAACAGGGAAAGGGACGGGAGAGAGACGGGAACTCGTTGCACACCAGTGGCTGCTAAAAAGTGCGACAGGCAAGCGCTCAGTGGACAGTGCTGGGGAGAGCAGCTCGTGTGAGGAATCGAAGCAAGGCAAGGAAGCTGCCACTTTGCAGAGCTTTGTGCTTTTCTTGCTTTTAACCTTCTCTTCACTCTTCACTTGAACGAACACGACTTACTGAAGTTGAGCGAAGCTGACCACTACCACCACCACCACAGTTGTGCAGTGAATGGGTCAGTTCGGTATATCTGTGGGGATCGATTCAGGGGCTGCTTCAAGTGCTCTTTCCCTTTTTCTTCTTTGGTCAGTCAGTCAGACAACAGTGTCAGCATTCCAAGCAGTTCTCCGTTTGGTTGTTGAGCACACAAACACACACAAATACACACTAACACTCACACACACATCTGAACAGAGCACTTTCACTTTTATTCTTCAGTCGTCTTGAGCGTCGTTTGGAAAACAGGAAACAAGAGCAAAGGAAAAGAATGAAAATGAAAGTAAAAAGAAGAATGAAAAAAAAGAAAAAAAGAGGAGAAGGCTTATCATAGTTAAAGCATTAAAATGAATCAAATTTCGATTAAATCTGCTTCAACTTTGAATAGTAAAGCCTCCAAACTGTAGTCCTTCTCCCTCTTTCAGTGTGGTGTATGTCTGCGTAGAGCGCCTAGAGAAGGCGTCAGCCTAATTACATAGACAGTCCTGGTTAATCAGGCCTGCTGAATGCGAACGCGCGCGAGCTGCAACTAATACTGCATGGCAGTATTACTGCACATTCACTGCCATCACCGACTATTCACCAGCAGCAACAGCAACAGCACCAGCAGAAGCAGTATCAGTGGTAGAGTTGTCTTCCGCTGTCGTTGTCGTTGACGGCCTTTTGGCGTCGGCGGCGATTGGCGGCGGGCAAAATGCGCTAGGATCGAATAGAGTCACAAATTGCCATTTGCACTGCTGTCTTGTCGCCTCTGTGCCTTTCTCTCTGCCTGGCCTGGTCTAATTTAGAAAACAAAGCCTACTCTCACTGAAACGATGATGGTGATGATGCTGGCCAAATGGAGCCCCCTTTTCGTTGTTCATTCATTTACTCGTTCATTCGTTTTCAACTAGACGGCTAACCTTATCTCGGGTCGAGTCATTTAGAGGGTGCAGACATCCACCGACTAATGAATCTGAGTCTCCCTCTCCCTCACTCTGACTCTTTTTCGTTTTTCTTTTTCCGACCGGGTTCTCTTGCCGCGTCAAGCTAATGAATCGATGAGTGAATACATCCGCCTGGCCATCCGCCTGTCGCTCCTCTGCTCTTCTCTGCAACTCTTCGCGCAAATTATGCGCATTTGAGGGGCACGTTGGAGCGAGTTTGTGATAATTTCGTTTTAATTACAGCCCAAATGGCGTGGACAAAGGACAAAAAGAGCTGAAAGAATAGACAGTCTGTCAGTCGTAGTTGACCATTTGAAATGCCGTCCAAAGGGGGTGCTCTTCCTCGAGCAGCTAAACAGTTGTCTCTATCGACCGACTGCTGTTGCTGTTGCTGGTGGTGGTGATGTACCCTCCCCCCCCCCCCCTCTTAGCCCGAGTGACACCACTGAAAGCAGGCGACGTGCAAATTGGCAGAGTGGCCAATCGATGGAGCGGTGAATCTGGCAGAGTCAGACGGAGAGTGCACTGAAGACTGGGAAAGCAACACCAGAGCAGTGCACCAGTTGGCACCTACCACCGGTGGTGGATGCCTCGATGCATTCGGAATTAGCTTCATCGCTTCCAACTGCCACCCAACTGACGGCAAACAGAACGGAAAAAACGGGAGCAAAAGAAAATAGTGAAGAAGCGCGAGCTGAACTGCACTGCACTGCACCAGCAGTAACAGTGGTTGGCAATTTGAAAATTAAAATGGCACTCGCGAATCGATTCATTCAATTTGTTTATTTGCTCATTCTTCTCACACTGGTCTCCGGAGAGTGAGCGAGAATGGCAATCAGAGAATGGACCACGCAAAGGCAAAAGGAATGAGAAAGAGACAGACAGTAGCAACAGCATTCGACAGCGACGACGGCGGCGGCAGCGGTCGCATCCACTTCACACACTGGACACCATAGACGCACTCCGTTGATGGAGCCAACAGTGGGCGAATAAACATGGAACGGAACATTCAAAGTGATTTCCGACTGACTGACTGACTGACGACGAAGGAGGGGGGGAAGAAAGAGGAACGCTGACTGAATGGTAGCATAGGTAGCAGTGGAAAAGTGCAGCGACAGTTCCTAGCCCGGTTCAGTGCAAGTAAAGAGCACATTCAGCACGGTGTCCAATTAGAATCAAGCGATGCGGCCCTGTCTAAATTGGCAGTGTGTGTGCAGCAGCAACGATGAAACGTGCCAGTGTGTGTCTACTACCATGCACACCGATTGTGGTCACAGTGAGGCACACCGTTGTTATTAGCCAATGCCACCGTTGTCGCTGTCCTGATGATGGTCGGATGGTGGTGGTGATGGTGGTGCAAACCAGAAGAAAAAATGAACAAAACCAACGTCAGCGCCTTAATCGGCAAGTGTCTGTCTGTCTGTTGGCTCTCCTCCAGTGCTCCTCGAGCACATACATGGCAAGACATCTTGAAGGTGCCTTGCTAATGACCTCTCACTTTCACTGTAGCCTCAGAGCTGGCGACAGCAGCTCCCAACAAGGGAATGCGCCAGAGAGGCACAGTGAGCCTGTAGAGTCAGCTTCAGTACACAGAACACAAGAGTGCAAATGAGTGACAAGGCACGGACAGAGAGCACACAGTAAGGGGAATGGGGATGGGGACGGGGCAGAAGAAGGAAGAAGGCGATGAAATGATGAGCAGACTTGCCAAGGCAATCAGGCGAATTCTCTCAGAGCAGTGTGTGTGTGTGCAGGGGTGACGGGGAGAGAGAGTGGGGAGAAAGTAAATAGAATAAACAAAACGATAACGGGACCGATTGTTCTCTCAATTAGTTGTAACACCAACATGGCTACCAGGATGATGGCTCGGCTGATGCCGATGCTGGCAAGTGTGCTCATGTTCCACTGCTGATGCTGCTGCTGTTGATGATGGCCAGCACTTGGTGAGTCGAGCATAAGATCGGACAGAGGAGAAGGAATCATTGGGAAGGAGACACTGCCAACGTCTCTCGGTTTGCATCTTACACTGACAACTGGCGTGTATGAACAATAATAATAGATAGATAGATAGAATGGATAGATATAGATAGAAGATGGCAAGAAAAATAGAGCAAACTTAATCAAATAATCAAATTAAAGATTTTTATCAAACGGCAACATAGTGTCTGACGCTAGTTTTTGTCGTTGCTCTCTTTTGGTAGTGGTAGTAGTAGAAGACTCAGCAGACTTTGGGAGCAAACCTTGAATTAAAATTAGAAAATTCCACACACACACGGCCACACCGCAAACATTGCGGCGCGCTAAGAAAAAAGAAGAAAAGTCAGTGCCAAAAAGTGGTGGCGGCAAGTGGTGGAGTCGAAGGATCCATTTGGACCACTGTTTGTTTTGTTAAGACAGGCAACAAAGTGGCACCACTGGCTGCTGCTGCTGCTGCAGCAAATTCTTTCTCTTCTACTTCCCCTTTGATCTGCTCGGGTCATTCGCGCCTTTTGCACTTTACTTTTCCGGTGCACATAAGCGCCCACATAGGCACACACACATCAGCCGCGTTTGCGATGATCAGTGGTGGTGGTGGTGATGAGCAGTAAAGTAGCGAGTGAATAGGGAAGACGCAATGGAGGCTCAAATGGCACTTGCTGCAGGTCGTGCAACATGATCTGAGGATGGCAAAGCTGCCGTCTCAGTCGGTGAATGAGTGTGTGTGTGTGTGTGAAGCGCTTTAACGAGGCAAGCTAAATGTCCCCAGATGAACGGGCACAGTGTGTGTCTATTGGGCCCCTTGCCAATTAGATTAGTGCGCCAGCACCACCGACGACTTCAGAGACCAGGCAGTCGATGCTGCTGCTAGTGCTGTTGCTGCTTCTCTGCTGCTAGTGCCAAGAGACCAAGTTTTTGAAGCGTATATATCACTTGATGGGCCGATGCACCAGAATGACAAACAAAACAATGAAACTTCAAAAGGCAAACAGGCTGCTTCTGCTTCTACTGCGCTTCAGCCCCTTCCAGGCACATTAAATCTGTGGCTGACAGAACCTCATACTATTGAAACTGTACAGTTTCCCCTTCAACCACACAAATTAGATTCTCTCTATTGCAATGTTTGAATTTTTAAACGAAATATAGAAATTAAGAAAGCGTAAATTTCCACTTCAATTTTTCCTCAGTTCTTATTCATTTTTAAAGCCAGTGCTAGATTTTAGAATCGTCTTTTCCTTTTACTTCTTCACTGTAGCCGTTCTCTGCTTCTAATTTCCTGTCAGTAAATTTAATTGAGGCGATTAACCGATTAAATTGCTTCCACTTGTCGGCAGTTCAATGAGTCAATCAATTAGATCAGCTGCCTGTGCCTGAAATCTAATTGAAAGTGCCCACCGTCAGGCAGACGATCAGGTTTCACATCAATGGTGCGGCTGCTGCTGCTGGTGGTAGTTGTGGCTAGATGAAAGGCTGCACTTCGACGACAGATTCTACTGTGTTCGGTTGTGCAATATTGTTGCTGCTGTCCTAAAGGAGACAATGCCGATGACAGAAGCAACAACACCAACGCCGACACCAGCCGCATCGTTTCAGCTCGGCAACAACAGCGAGTGCCAGTGAGTGCTAATGGCGCTGGGTGGCAAGTGGCCGGCGCTTTTAACGGCCCTTGTCCACAGTGCATATTTGAGCGAACAAACTCGGTGAAAGAACCGATTCGGGACAGTGTGTGTGTGTGTGCTGCAGAGAAGCGGCAGCTGCGTTCGGCGTTCGACAGTGCCAAAACATCCACGGAGCATCCAACAGAGCAACAGCAGCATCAGCAGCAGCCTGAATCGACTGTAAATTAATTAGCTCAGGAGGACAGAAGTCAGCGGCGGCAGCAGCAGTTGTAGAATGCAAGTCAGGCGCTGTCAAGTGCTCGACTTGCCGACATTTGCATGCAACATGCACACGTCATCGGCGACGGCCCTGCACGCCAGAGAGCCAGCAAAAGCTGATGACAGGCCGCCACCGCCATCACCACCGCCGAGACCGGCCTTTTGGCCTTCGAGCCCAGTGACATTTGCGCCTTTAATTAAAGCATCCTCTCTCAACCCGGTCGATTGCAACATTTGTCGTGTCGATTAGCGGGTGGCAGGCTGAAGGGTAAAAAATGTAGAGAAAAAGGAAGTGTTTTGAAAAACAAAGCAAATTGGTTTAGTCGAAGCATGGAAGTAGAGCATCGTAGAGTATGGCAACATAGTCACTTTTCTCTTGTATGAGTATTTGAACAGGTGATAACTTCACACGATTGAAAAAAACTGTCAACAGCTGCAAACGTATTAGAAGGAGGGACAGAGGCAGAGGCAGAAGCAGAAGCAGAAGCAGAGGACGCACCATTTTGCGGATTTCACGGAATACTGCAGTAGAAAATCGGTTTAGAGTATATGGAAGTTAAATCGGCTTAGAACCTGCGGCAGGCTGGCAATGACATGACCGTACGATTGCTTGTTGTCGTACAACTCCAGCAGTGGCACCGCCACAAGCGCATAGTTAAGCGGCACTGAAAAGGTGGCCGTCTCCGGCAGTCGTACTAGGTACTGTCGAAGATGCTCCTTTGGCTTCGTAATGTGAGATGGAATGTAGGGGTACTTCATTGACTCAAAGTTTGGTCTCCACCAGTTGGAAATTATATCACTTTCAACAATTTCCCACTGTATGGCTGAGGTATCAGTGCAGTTTGGGCTTAGATACTAGGCAAATCAAGAGATAGTCCATCAAGCTTTTAGTCAAAACAAAAATCACGTGAACTTACCTGTACTAGATAGCGACGTAGGCAATCGATCTCATCTTCCCCGACGTCCATTTCCCCGCCAGGCAGTAAGAAGAGTGTTCGAGTCACTTGTAACAAGAGAAGGTGGGGCACTTTGTGTTCATGCACTAGAATGACGGCTTCCACAGTTTTCCTCGGTCCATTCATTTCATATTCTCTTTGTAGGCGTATCAAGTTCTCTTTCTTTGAAAAGTCTTTTCTAGGAACAGAACCTTTGTTTTTTATCTTATAATTGCTTAGAGGATACCTGTATCAGTGTGTAACGATTAGCATATGCATATACTTGGGAGTGGGTGGGAAAAAACTTACAGCTTCAAAATATCACCTAGGGAGCTCATTTTACCAAAGTAGAACAGCAACAAATGTGACAGATTAAGGTGATGAAATGTCGCACGCGCGGTCAAAAACAAAGTGCGCCGAGGGCGCTGTTATCAGTTTAAATATAACAAAACAGAAGAAGGCTCTGCTCTGAAAGCTATCAAACGGTGTCAAAACATAATCATAGTTTAATGAGTTTCACAAAAATATTGGGCATACAAAAGAAACAAATTGTCAAAATGAAGTCAGAATGGATAGTTTTATACTGAAAGAAATGAATTACATGATGCAAAATATACTACACAAGAGAGAAAAAGCAGCATTTATTCCAATTTAAATTTTACTTTTCCGGCTGATTCATGTAGAGAAAGTTGAAACGACTTAGCGCTTGCGGTAAGCTTGAGATGATTGGTCCGTATCCTTGCGAATTGTCGTACAGCTCAAACAGGGGTGCCGCGACCAGTTTGTAGTTTTTGGGCACCGCAAAGAACGCCTTATCGGGTAACTGCACAAGAAAGAGACGTTTATGTTCCTTAGGCTTGGTAATGTGAGGACTATATGAGGTTGAAAATTGTAAATGATTTGTTAGAATAAACAAATAAAAGGTTATTTAGACTGCTCACCTTATGTAGGGATACTGCGGTGGCTCAAAGTTGGGTCGATACCAATTGCCAATGGTATCCTCAATGTCCCAGTCCATCGCTTGACCATCGTTTCGCCCTAATGTCTGTGAAACCAAAGGTAAATCTATTTGAAGGATTAATCACGCAAACTAAAGTTTACCTCAGTCAAATGTCGCTTCAGTCCTTCAATTTCATCTTCGCCTGGATTAAGTTCGCCGCCTGGTAACTTAAAGAAAGCCGTTCCTAGTTGCAGCAGCAGAACATGAGGAAGGTTGTGTTCGTGAACCAAAAGGACTCCCTCAACAGAGCGTCTTTGGCCGATTTTCTCAAATTCATCTCGCAACCGCTGAAATCGTGCTTCCACCGATGGATCCCTTTCAAAAAGGGGCTCCTTTGTTCCAAAGGTGTAATTGGAGAGTGGATACCTGCACAGGTTTAAAAAACAAGGTAAATAAACACAAGCGTAAATGAGCAACCAAAAAGCCGGTACTTACAGGTTGATCCTCCGGTTGATCATGTTGCTCATGTTGATCAACTTTTTGTAACAATGTTGTTGTCGGTGTGCTCAATTACAAAGTTGTCACAGACCAAGAGAATTCGCCGTGTCCTGGACCGAATTTGGAATGCGCCGACAAAGACCCCTCGCCCAGTCAACTCGCCTGACAGCTGTGAAAAGAAAATTCAGAAAAATCGCCATGTAAAAGTGTAAATAGTCGCTGTTTTGAAGAAAAACGAAAGCTGTTTTTAATCTCTTGTTTGATCTAGTTTACAAAAGATTTAAAAACCTGGCATTGATGTGAATTAAACTAGAAGTTTTTCTGCGTAAAATAAGCTTTTGTTCCAAATCAAAAGACCTAGCCAACGCTGATTAATCTTTATTTGAAAATGGACTACTTTTCTTTGAAATGCAGAAAAATGAAGCACGTTTTTTAGTTCGCGCTTTTCCCGTCGCAGCGCTACAGTATCATGTTTTTGTCAACTGAGTTCGTTTTTCAGCTGTTTTGGTGCAGGAAAGGTACTGAGAGTTGATGGTTTTTCCAGTGCAAAGACTGCCGAAAAGTGGACTCGATTACCCTTGGTTTGCAGCTGAACAAATCTCTTCTCCATGCTTGCCAGATTCTACAATGCTCAATCTTCTCCTCCTTTTGTTATGATGCTAATCATCAGTTGTTGATTGCATAACATCTCTCTTTCTCTGCAAGATGAACATCAATCGGCCAAACCATCTTCCTCAATTTGTCTAATTGTCTTGGTACCGCTTACCATTATTCGTCAAGAATCACCCGTTTTACACAAATACCCTCTTCTGCCTCAAGTGACGATGCCTGGCTTCAATGAACAAGCATTTGAGACGAAACTCAACGCACTTAATGCTTCACAACAATGTATCCAGACTCTCTCCATGTGGCTCATACACCATCGGAAGCACTACAAAACCATTATTCAAATCTGGTTCAGGGAGCTGAAAAAACAAGGTAAGAAAAAAGTGATGCACTTTTGGTCGTATTGTTTAATTCATGTCTTTCCAGCCAAAGCAAGTCGCCGAGTCGCTTTTATGTACTTGGCAAACGATGTTATTCAAAACAGCAAAAAGAAAGGGACCGAATTTACCAAGGAATTTCATGGAATTTTAAAGCCTAGCTTCCAGCATATTGCAAAGTACGTGACACGAATGAATGAATTACATAGGAAGACCTAACATATGTGTCATATTACAGAGATATTGATCCGGCAACACTGGCATCACTTGACAGAATCATCAAAGTGTGGGATGAACGAAGTGTCTACGACAAGGCATCTATCAAGAGCTTCAGCCAGGCACTACACTCAAATGACAGTGGCAATGGCAGTGCCAAGGAAAATGGCGGAGGCAGTAATGGTGCAGCAAACGTATCTACGGCAGCATTGAACAGAAATCCTCCAAGTAAAGCCCCGGTGAGAAAAAGAGAGCTTGAGGACGTGAAGGATGCAAATGCTGCCCGTAAGAAGACGGCCACAGACCCGGTGGATGCCTCCTGGTTGGCACCTATATCCTCCTCGCAGTACAGCGACACAGATAGCCTTCCTCAAGTTGACCTTTCCAAGTACGAGCCAGTTGAGCCAGATAAACTGATTAAATCATTAAAAGAATTAGAGAACTGTGCATCAGCTGACGAAACCACCAGAAAAAAGATTTCCAATTTTCCCCCCGAAATGTTCAATGTGAGCCTGATGGAGAAGGTACTGACTCCTGAATCGGCGGTTCACTGGTTTGGGCTGGTCGACAAGGCTCAAAGCGTCATCGCCTCCTACAACACCCGCTTAAAACAGGAAATGGAAGATCGAAAGCAGCTCTCAGTAATGCTGAGCTACTTTATTGAGGGACAGAAGCGAGCGCTGGCAGAGGCAGAGAAGTACCAGCAGGAGTTTCGCGATAAGCTGAAGCAGGTTCTCACGATTCGCGAAGAGCTCAAATCACATCTGCAAAAATTGCCCGATCTTAGTCAACTGCCCACTGTGACCCCTTTGCCCTCTGCACTGGATCTATTCAACCCTCAACAACAATAATCCCCACGCATTCATATTTCTGCACTGCACGTCCCCTCCTTTCCCCTGCATCAGTACAAACTTGAAATATTCTTTTTCTTATATTTTGCTTCTTTACACAATCGACCCTTATATAAATATCCCTTTGAAAGTGTGTGCTTGTTGACGAGAACACTTGACACAATTAAAAAGCATGCATAAGCACTTGTAGGTTGTTGTCTCACTTCAGACTTGTTGACTAAAAACTTTAATTTCATTAAAATAATACTACGACTGACTGCGGGTTGTCTGCTTATATGACTGGTAAACTGATATGACCAAAATAAAGGTGCCATAGGAGATGAAGAGCACTGCTAGACTGAAAATGGCAAGCCTTCGGCGCAACAGCGGAAATTCCACCTGAATCGCCTGAAGCCTTTCCAAGTTGAACAGAGACTGGTACAGGGAAAGTCCGGGGAAGATAAAAACGAAGAAAATGGCCAGTGAGCCGAGGTAGTTGATGACCACGGCGATATTCGGCACGAGGATGGCCAGGGTGCAGCTGCTGAGGACCCAGACGGTGGCGATGCACACCCGGGCGGTGAGTGGGCGTCGATTGGCGAAGCTGAAGTCCGCTATGAACTCCTCCAGAACTATTCGTCCACAAAACAGGAGCACGGGGTAAACGACGATGGTCTTCACAATGAGCAGAATCATTGCTGCAAAAATGTTAAGACACAGTTTTAGTAAGTAAAGAGGTAAGCTTCAAACTTGTAAGACACTTACCAAACGAAACAAAAGGATCCTTGGGATTGTAGTTTTGCATAATGTCCTTCTCAATGTGATCCGAACCAAAGGCAAGTAGGCCAAAGACTGCAGTCCATGTGTAGCTGATGAAGCAGATGAGCATAGAAACAATGATCATGCCAAACAGACGCCAGTAACTTCGCCGATGCTTGATCTGGGCATAGGTCGGCACCCAACTCAGCTGACACTGGTAGGAGAATGTCAACACTGGTATGACACTGCGGAAAAAAAACAACAAAAATTATCATAACTATCAAAAGGTTTCAGACTCTTTTACTTGAATATGTCATTCCACTTTTCAGGTCCCACATTGATTGTCGGCGGGACATGCTGCTTCTGCTCAACTTTGATGTACTCCACCAAAACGAGAATGGTCAGGTAGGTGGTGCAGCAAAAACCAAAGAAACTGTAAATAGAACTAGTGTTATTTAAAATAATTTTCAAAACCCATAGACTTCCTACCTGGCAAACTTGAGAAAGGATATGTGCTTGGAGAAGCATAGCGGCAGTATTGTGACTGTTGATACAGTGATGATCAAAATGTCGCCGTTAAAGTACCAGTGCTGGCCATACAAATCAGGATAAAATGTCCCGAAAACTGAAATCAAAAGAGAAATGTAAGCTAGTGGAATGGGAACAGAGATGACGCAATGACAAACATTTGTTGAACTGGTCCCCAATGATGATAACGTAAGTGACACAGGCGCCATAAGAGTAGAGCACAATGAAGAGAGAACAAGCATGCCTCCACTTTGGGCCGCAGAAGTAGTGAACGATGCCTTGCAGTGAGTCAGACTGAGAGATCCCAGAGCAGCCGCTGATGATGAGCAGTGATATGATCACCAAGATGACGTGAAGCTGTAGTGAAAGTAGTAAAAAGTTGTAGTAGTAATTTAGCATAGTAAACAAAACGGAACTAACCACTTGAGCAGCTGTGGCGGGCCCGATTCCACCTGATTGACTGAAGGCGTAGGGTATGTTGAGCAATCCCGCTCCAAGGGTGGCGTTCACGGTGAGAAAGACGACGGCGAAGAAGCCCAGAGAAGGCGAAGTGGATGCTGCTTCTGCGGTTGTTGTTGTTTCATTCGCGCCTTCCTCGGCCCAAATGGAATCAGCTGTTGATGCATTGATGGGCTGCACTGAGGCAGCTGCCGATCGATGCTCGGCGCCCAGCAGCGGTGTTCTCTGATCTGCAGTGGGCGTTTCCATGAAAGCAGACTACTTAGCCTCAAAGAGAAGAGGGAAACTATGGCACCAGTGACAGTGGGGGCGCGCCACTTGCAGCGGCGCTTACTGTGCTTGCAGTCTGTCGACTAACAGCTGACAACTGTCATGTGGTGGGGATTACTACTGCTGCTCCTAAGGCTGTCCACTGCTTACTGAGAGCACAAGGGAATGAGGCTGTCCTGGGGCCCTGACGGCATGCTGGTGGTGGTGGCTGCGATGATGCTTATCTACCACTATGCTGCCCGCCAGCACACCGTCGTGAATGTGCATTTTTCTCCTACAAAGGCTGTGTGCAGTATCAAATTACAAATGCCCTAATCACCTCTATTGATGGCTATTCGATGACTACGATATCGAGTGAGCGGCACTCAGTCAGTCAGTCAGTCAGTGGCAGTATCGGATCAAGTGATGACTGCCACCGAAAACTGGCGGGAATATGGTCGCACTGGCAACAGGGCTAAATAGCAGAGTAGTGTGCAACCAGTGGCGACCACTAACTTCCCCCTCCTTTGCTGTGACTCACTTATTCGGAGAGAAACAGACACATCTGGTGACAGGCTGCCTTTCCGCCACCCATTCAATCTGTGTCTGTGTTTGTGTGTGTTGCGTGTGTCACTGCCTTGTCGTTCTCCATCATTAGTGCTCATCTTCCCCGACTACAATAACATCCCCGATTGAAGCAGCGTTCCATCGCCACTGTAGGTAGTACCTACCGCTATCGGCACTTGTCCTCCTCCACTGCTGCTGCTGCTGCTGCTCTGCTTTACTGCCTCCGTTACCGCTCACTTGTTGCCAGAGCAGACAACCGAGTGCACCAAACACAAACACACACACACACTCATATTCCCTGTCCTTCCGTCAGTCTGTGAATCGTACCGAGAGCTTGGAAACACTACCTCCACTCCTAAGCAAAGATGGCCTCCTTCCAGCCCAACGGTGCCAGCACCACCACCACTCACATCACGCCCCTCATCTGGTTCGATCGGGACTACCTGAACTCCACTGCAGGCCTCATTCGACTGGTGGTCGTGGTACGTTTGTCTTGCTAGTCTATTTAGAATTGTTCATTTTCTGACATGACTCATACTGTAGATCATTGACTTGGCATCATTCATCGTCGCCCAGTTCGCCAGTGCATCAGGCAAGGTCGTCTTTTTCGGCTTTACCACTATGAGCGCCTTCTGGATAAGTCTAACACTCTTTGGCCTGTACGCTTTTCACGTCGTCGAGAAGCTGTATTTTGTTCAGTGGCTCCTTGGCGTAAGTTTGGCTGCTCTATTTCAAGCATGATTAAACTTACCAACTTTTACAGGAATTTGCATTCTGCCTCATTTGGAGTCTCTTCTTCTTTGTGTCGTCACTGCTGATGCTAATCTCCGGCGGTGTAATGACCGTGGCTGGAGTAAGTTTGAAATGCTCTTTAATGTTCTAAACACTAACAACCATTCTTCCCTAGATCTTTGGCTTTGTCGCTTGTGGCATTTACGCTTACGAAGCAAAGAACAACTACGACCGCTACAGTCGCAATGAGATTGCCCAGGGCGAGCGAAACACCACTCCGCAAAACATGGCCTGAATAGAACAACAATTCAAGCCACTCAAAGAGGAGTCTAAAGACGGAAACCAACCAGTGCAACAACAGCAACCACCACCTCGTCATACTGCATTTCCCTGCGTTCATTTACCCTCCTAATGTCATTTATTCAACACTTTTTTATAGCTTTTATTGCCAAATGCATCAATTACGATAAATCCTGTTTTTATTTACACGATGAATATGAATGGAATATAATGCAATAAAGTAGTTCAATCACTGTATAAAGACGTCATCCTCGAGGTCCTCAGAGAGACTGCTGGACAGGGTCTTCTTGCGTGTGCCATTACGCACATAGGTGATCACCTTGGTGGGCGGCATTGCCGTTGCGGTGGTCATCGTCACCGTTGCCTGCTCTGTCACCGAGCCACAATGGTCCTTGGAGAGCGACCGCTGCGTGGTGAGCACCAGCTCTCGGGCGCACTGACTGCTCTTGCGGAGGCGTCGCCGCCGTCGTGAGACCATCTCGTAGGAGAGAATGCTGACGCGCAGCAGGTACAGCAGAACGGAGGCGGCACTGAGCAGCAGACTGGCCAGCGTGTGCCACTCCGCGAAGATGTCCGTGTGGGCGAGGTAGGTGAGCGAGGAGAGGAGGAGGAGTGCGCCCACCGCCGTCAACGTCACTATCTCCACCTCGTACTTCTTCCGCCGCAGACAGAGCAGGTCACACTGCGAGATGAGGTGGAGGAAGTAGACGGCAAAGGCGACCACACTGGAGGCGACGGCCATGGCCGAGTAGTAGGTGAAGTGGCGAGTGCACAGCTCGTAGCTGCCCAGGTCGCTGTAGGCAGAGCAGACCGGTCGTAACTTGCTGGTGATGAAGGCCACCAGCGAGGTGATCATAATGGCCCCCAGAATGCAGCCGTGCACCCATGAGCGAGAGGTGGTCGTCTCCAGCTGGTCCTCCTCCTCGTTCAGGTACGCCACACTGCGGCTGATGATCTCCTTGATGCTCTCCTCGCGAGAGAAGGTCGGTGGTGGTGGTGGCTGATGAGGAGGTAAACCGGTGCCACCGCTCTGCACCTGGTACGACACCGAGGAGTCACTGTGCAGGGGACGCTTCCCAATGCTCCGCCGCTGAAACGAGGACTCGTCGAAGCTGGTGCTCATCGAAGCGGACACTTTCGAGCTCATGGCGGCATTGGGTCTGCGCGCTTTGGACAGTTTGCCTGGCACAGCAGACACCACCGGCTGGCAAATGACCTGCTGGCGAGAGAATTGCTCCCAGTCAGCGCCGAGTGGCTGCTTTTGGCAAAGGCAAACACTGACAGCGGCTTTTTCAGTGAGATAAGACAAGGCGGAAATGCGCCGGTGGCCGTGGCACATCCGCGCAGCACACAGTGCACTGTACCCCATTCACTTGCAATCAGCGCAAATGCTGAACACAGCACCCAATCAGCAGACACTTGTCGCGGCAATGCACCAAATTAGATAAATATACAAATTGACAGTTTATTTTTTGTTTTCATTTTCAATGCGCAACATTTTGCGCTCGTAGTACTTTTCAACGTTATTAAAATTGTGCTTGTAGAGACCTTCCAGTGGGTGCGTCTGCTGTTCCGCCTTAATGGTCACCTTTACTTGCTCGTTACGGCTTAAAAAGTCGACAACCTTAGTGTTGAAAGCTTGAATGAACTCGCCCTTCTTCAACTCGAGCAAATAACCGGGTTTCTCGGTAAAGCCACCAATGACCCAGAGAAAATTGCTATGTGCCTTGTCAAATTGCACCAAAACAGGCTCACTGTCCGTTTCAATCTTCTGCGTGAGTTCAAGTGACGAGGCACAGTGGTCAGAGTTGCGAAGGACTTTAAACACATAAATGAGAGCTTGTTTATAAAATGTAACGGCCATATAAGTGGCATTGGCTGAATCGGTGGTGATTGATTTGATTGGGAATGGTGATTGCTCCTTCTCAGTTTTCGGCTTTTCGTTAGTGGGACTTTTTTCTCGTTGATCACAATCAAAGGAGAACAAGCGTTTTCCAGATAAGAAGTCCCAGAAAATCACTCGACCATCACCAGAGCCGGAAACAAGAGTGGAGCTATCGAGCAGCTGAAGAGTTGAGACAAACTCTTCATGACCAAGACAATAGCTTTCCACATTGTAGGTGTTTGGATAGTTTGTAACGCGAATTTTTTCATCTCGATCACCACTGAAATAGAAAAATTATTAATTAGTTTGCAGTAAAGGGGAATAGGTTTGAGTTAAATACCTAATGATGTAACGATCGTCCGGTGTCAAGATGAAGTCAAGCATCATTGAACAATGTCCGAAGAGAAGTTTTTCTTGACTTGTCGACTCTGATAGACAAAACTCGTAAACATCTCCCGTCTTGTCACAGCTGAAAATGGTCTTTTCATCGCTTCTAAAGAGAAGTTTGATGATATTCCGGTTCACAACAAAATGCCTCAGAGCTTCAAAATCTTTATTGAAAACAACCAAATTTTTCTGGTCATCACAGAGGGCTATCAAGTCTTCAGACGGTGAGACAACGCCACAAATGACACGAGGGTTTCCAGGTTGTTTTGGTTTAGATTTCGGTTCGTCCCTAGAAGCGACAATCTTAGGCGGCCATTCAATGGCCACTGGTTCTTTCGTTTCGTCGCTCAGGTCAAGCACGCAGACAGTGCTGCCTGGCTGCTTTTCAGCACTGTCAATGTCTGCTTTATTGATAATAAAGAACTTCTTGGAAATGACGATGAACATGATGACAGTTAAATTCTACCGATTCCGCCGATAAAAAAATTTAAGCACGTGCAAAAAAAAATGCTGCTTGTAGAACTATTTCCACTTGGCGACCAGAAAGTAGATATAGCCGTCTGCTCATTTGCTCAAATTTTTTTTCCTCGGCTTTTGCTCAGAAGGACTCAACTTCAACTGCGTTCAGTCCACTGTCTTTTTGGAAACACATCAACGCGACGTGACTAACACAGATTCATCATGAGCACTCCCGGATCCAACTCCATCCCGACCTTCATACTGAAGTTATGGAAGCTTGTCAACGACAAGTCCACTGACAAGTTGATCAAGTGGAGTCGAGTAAGTACTTGCCTCTACTGGCTACTTTGTACTCGCCGCTATCATTTCCTGTGTTTACCCACAGAACAACACCAGCTTTACCATCAAGGATCAAGCCAGCTTTGCTAAAGAAGTATTGCCGCTTTACTTCAAGCACAACAACATGGCGTCTTTCATTCGTCAACTCAATATGTGTATGTTTTGTTTTGCCTATGTGTGCTCAGAACTAAATCATGATGCAATTTGCCTATGTAGATGGATTTCGCAAGGTTTCGAACATTGACAGTGGCGGATTGAAGTTTGAGGGAGATGAAATTGAGTTTTATCATCAGCATTTTAATCGCGACAAGGAAGATGAGTTGCCTTTGATCAAACGAAAGGTATTTACGATTACGTTCCCGAGTGCTCGGACATTTATTTTTTTATTTTTTACTTACAGTTGTCCAACACCAACAACAACAACACGACGAGCATCGTTAAACTGGACCAGTATCACAATATTTTGTCAGACGTTGAGTCAATGAAGGATCGCCAAGAATCGGTTGACTCATTGTTGAGCAGCATGAAACGAGAAAACGAAGCCCTGTGGCGTGAAGTGGCAATACTCAGACAAAAGCACCTGAAGCAGCAGCAAATCGTGGAAAAGTTGCTGCATTTCCTAGTCAACATTGTGCGAAATCAAGTTGTTACTACCACTGGCATTAAGCGAAAGGCTCCACTGATGATTGACTCCAGTGACAATCGAAAGATTCTAAAGCCCAATGCTTTGGACAGTGTCGGAAATGCCTCCTCTCCTGGCCCGATCATTAGCGACATTACCGACCTGGAAGAAGGCGATTTGTCACTGCTGGACTTTGAATTGATGAAAGGCAATGATTCGGAAAATGGAAATGCTCTTCGGAACGACGTCACTAACGTTTTGCCAGGGGATTTTCAAGGGGATTTTCAAGGAGATTTGCAGGGAGAAATCCAGTCTGAAGTGTTGTCGAACGAAGTGTCTGACGTTTTGCAGAACGAAGTTCCAGCTTCAACCGAAGTACAAGGCGATTTTCTTCCCATTGAAATACAGGGCGATTCTACTGAACAGCTTTTAAACGACCAGGACTCGGTACTAAACACTCCCGTCATTTCAGCTGACCAAGGCATTGTGGCTAGTCCCAACACCAACCAATCGATTGTTCCCATCAACTTTGCCCCAATGGACCCTTCTATCAACTCAAATGAAAACTTTCTGAATGCTGGCTTTGACGCAGGAAGTCCTAGTACCAGTACTGAGTTGATTGTGCCTAACCAGCCCACATTAGCCCAACTGAGTCCAGAGTACAGTCTTAAGTACATACAGTGTATGACGCAGTTTTATTCACCTAATTCTTTTTTTCTTGCAGGACATTTGACAATCACCTGGAGGGGATTGATGACGAACTCCACTGGCTGTACGAGCAGATTAACAACAGCGACATCAAACTGGACCCTGGCATCTTTGGAGTGGATAACTGAGATTTTACATCATGTTTACGGGTTGCGGCGGGACTTCTCTCTTTATATGCCTAATGTGCTTTTCGTTCACTTATAAACATGTACATAACCTAAAACACACACACATTACTCCGGATGGACTCACTATACTTCACACAATGTTGTTGTTGTTAATCAGTAAAAGATGCTCCTCACTTTATGATACGGCGATTTGATGTCAATTTCGGTGGCGTTGTCTCGCCGAAAGCCCCACAGGTAGAAGTCAATTTGAATGGAGTTGGGCACTGGCACACTGGAGGCTGTCGACCTTGATGCCAACTCTACCATCTTCCCTCTAATCAGCTCAACTGCGTGAATGGAGGCCCCTCGTATTTCCATCTCCTCGGTGGAGCCATTCTCCAGCAAGTGCTGGGAACGCAACTGCCTGCTCAGCTCTTCGCTGTACTGAAGGACGCCAAAGTAGTGAAGAACTTGCGGAATGCGGTAATCAGCAAACATGGTCAACTTTTCAATGTCCTTGAAACGACCGTAGCTCTCTCCTTCAAAGCAGCCCCACAAATCGGCCACCAAAATCTGCGCACGCTTCAGAAATGTCACTGTTGACTGAATTAGTTTTGAAAGTTCATTAGTTTTTCCAGCTATATTACCTGGTTTGCCATTATAGATGCCTTCATCGCGGAAGGAAGGAAAGTTGTCGTAAATGATGCTGATCAGGTCAAAGGCACTGCCATTGGCCTTGGCAATGCAGTTCACGAACGAGCCACCAAACTTCTGTTGAAAGGCGAACAAAGGCAAGTGGTGAGACGGTGAATCAGACAACAACAGTTCACATCAGCCACCTCCTCCTTACCTCGACCAAAGTTTTGCCGTTTTGGTGTAGCACTTGAAGACGCTCTTTTAGCATTGGAATGGTGATGCCCTCCTGGTCAGTGCGGAAGATGTGAGCCGCCTCTTCAGTGCTCAGGTTCTGGTAGAACTTGGCCTCAGTGATGGGCACCTTCTCCTCCAGTGCTCGATTCACCGCCGCACAGAGCGCCCAGTAGCCAACCTCTCCTTGGATAGTAAACTCTTGGCCATCATCAGGCCAGAAGCTAAAGTTCAGGCTGTCCACCAGAAAGATCCACTCGACGGAGTGCTCATTCATTGCCTGTGGGTGCAGGGCATTGTCTGCCTTCCACTTGGCAATGTCGTACTCACTGCTGCTAACTTTGTCAAGCAACTGCAGAATCAATGAAAAAAAAACAAAAAAGAGACAGTTTGAAAACAGAGGACCAAAGTTTGAACTAGACGACTACAAGTGTGCATACAAGTTGTGCCAGCGTTTCCACTGCGGCGTCGTTCACTTGAACATGCTTCATACAGTCAGCAATGAACTTGGCACTGACTGCCGGTGAATCGTAGAGCTTCTTCTTTGAAGTGTCCATCTTCTGGTAAAGGCAGTGTCACACCGAAGGTAGTGCTCGCGGGTCAGATCCTTTTTATTTAGAAAGGTTTTTTGTAATCGAATTAGGATAGAAAAAAATAAAATCACAAAGTAGGAAGAGTAGGAAATGGAATTTGAATCGAGTTCAGTTACGGGAGATGTGTGTTGAGTAAGTTTGAAATGTGGAAATGTGAGTAAGTGGAAGTTTGAGACGACTATTTCAATCAGACACAGCAGAAGCTGCGAGTGCAGCAGCCGTGTGTGCCTGATCGATCACAAGGATGTAGCTAGTAAATTGGAAACTGAAAAGCTCTTATCAATTAAGTAGGTTGACTGGTGGGTGGGTTCAGTGAGGGTGGGATGTGTGTCTGTGGGAAGCACAGTGTCAGTGGTGAGATTATGAAGTAATTGGAGAAGGGAATGAAAATGTGATATGGTGAGTAAGTCGAGTCGCCGACGAGTGACGGACGACCGAGAGTGAGGGGGGGGGGCGCTCGCTTCAGCAGTATTAGCAAAGAAAGACATGAGATTGGGTTTGTTAAGTATGAAAGTGATCAAAATGGAATGCAAGAGAATAAGTGTTCCTAATACTGTGGAGTCAAGTTAACCACCGGAAATTTACTTTGTTTCAATGGCGATATTGTTCGGCAAGTGGCTCTCCTCGACCTCGTCTGCCTCCACTTCATCATCGTCAATCTCCTCTTCTTCCTCTTCTACCTCCTCTTCCTCCTCTTCATTGGCCACTTCATCAGGCGAGGCGTCGACATTGGAATCGGCATCCTCCTGAACTTCATCTTCTTCCTCTTCCACGGCCATCTCTCCTTCTCCATCGTCCGATTTATTTTCCTCATCTCCGCCCACATCGGACGACTCGGCACTGGTCTGCTGCTCCTCGCCGGCAGACCCATTGGTACAGATGTTTTTGAGATTAAGCTTCAACTTGATGTTTGACGGCATCGCCGCTGTGATGTTCGCATCTCCATCGGCCAGGCTGAGCGTTGTTGCGTTAACTCTAAAGTTTGGGTTTATGAGGTGAAGTGCTCGATGCTTCACAAGGGTGGCCGCGTAGCGCACAGAATAGTCACACTTGTCGCATTTCCAGTTGAACTTGGCACCATGCAGGCTCATGTGCTTTTCCAGACTAAAGAGAGCAAATAATCACTTTTAGTTACTAGGGACAAAAAACGGCAATAATGGACAAACTTACCGAGCCCTTTTACTAAAGCCGGCCGGACATTTGTCGCAGTTGTAGTTGAAGTTGTAGCCAAGTGCAGCCTGCGACTCGGTTAGATTGTGCAGCAGCGAGTGAATGTCCAGATTGTCCTCGGTGTTCGTAGAGTAGGAGCAAATCTCGCAAGTGTACTCTGACTTTGCGTCATGCAGTGACATGTGGAAGATGAGCGTGTTCACCTGAAACAAACAAAGTAGTGTTAATCAACCGCATGTTCACCAGCCATCAGGCAGTGTACCTTTGTGAAGACGGCCGGACAGGAAGAGCAGCGGTACATGCATCGATTCTTAATGCCCGAGTTGATTCGCTGCAAGTACTCCTTGGTCTCGAGAAACTCCTGACTGGCCATCATGCCTGCATTGTTGAAGACAATCTTCTGCTTGCCATTCTCCTCGCTGTTCAGCTTCACCTTCACCGGTTTCATGGGGAACTCTGCTTTGGTGCGCTTGCGAACGGCTTTCAGCACCTTTCCTTGCTTCATAAACTTTTGCGACTTGATCATCGGAAAGGAGATCTCTTGTGCGAATCCGTTGCTGTCCTGTGGTCCGATTAGATGCTTCGTTCCATCGGGGTAGGAGTTGGCGCGCTTGGCAATGTACTCAGGGGTGTGCACGTACAGATGTTTGCATAGCTGGGGCTTGTTGCGGGCTCTGAACAAGGGTGGTGACAGGAGAGGAAGGACAAAAAAATATTGGGTCAGTAAACAATGAAAGGCAACTGCTGTTTTAAGTGAGCTCACTTGTATGTGCAATAAGGGCAGCTGTGCTGATCGAATTCATTTCCGCTGGTGTTGTGAAAGTTCTTATGATTGTAGAAGTCACCTGGGGATTTAAATGCAGCCGGACAATCTTTAAAAGCGAGTTGATCGTTAGTGATGGCAACAAAAAAGACAAGTCATATTAAATACCAGAGCAAACGTAGGAGAACTTCTTTGCCGAGCCATTCTTCATGTTGTTAATGTCAATCAGCGAGACAGATCTTTCCCCATATCCGTTGCCGTAGTGGCCATTAATGGCGGTGCCATTATTGCCCTTCTCCTCCATCGACTGCTCCAGCAGAGCCTCACCATACTGACCCTGATGCTGCTGATCATCGTACTCCATTGGCTTGGCTAACTTGTGCAACTTCATGTGCTCAACCAGCACCTGAGCATTGATGGCTTTAAACGGACAAATCGAACATGGGATCACTTTAGGACGGCTTCCAAATGTGGGCAATAGAAAGTTGTGCTTGCCGTTGCCGTGAACATATCTGGAGTGGGAGCGATTCGCTCCACCCCCATTACTGCCTGAATGATGCTTCTGGTGCAGCTTCTGGTGGCGCAGCAGCTTCTCCCGGTTGTTGACAAAGTAGGGACAGAACTTGCACTTGAGTGCCCCCTTGGAGGGATTGTGGAAGCGACAGTGGATGCCCATCTTCTTGTGATTGGTCGTGAGGAAGGGACACAGCTGACAGTGGATGATCGCCTTCTCCTCGTAGAGGTTCGGCTCAATCAGACTAGAGTGGTTCTCCGCAGGGACGCTGGCTGAAGGTGGGGTAGCCGGGGCAGCAGCGACTTCATCGTCAGCATCAGCAGCATCGGTGGCCGGTGCTGCCTCACCAGGGTCATCACTGCTCTGACTGTTGTTGCTGTTGCCAGCCGCGGCGTTCTCCTGCTCCTGCTCCAGCTGGGCAAGCTCTTCGGCGCTCAGTTTTAGGATGCGACAGACGCCGTTCTCGTCGATGGCGCATCGGAATCGCATTTCAAAGTCCATCGGATCGGTGTCAGTGTGCTGCGAGCGATTGTGATTGATGAGCACCTCGCGCCACTTGCTCTCGAATGAACACTGCTTGCACGCATAGGGCGTACACTCGGCGTGGCCGGACATGTGAGCCACCACAACGCGAGAGAAGACGTGCTTGAAATTGCACACTTCGCAGAAAATGTGGCGATCTCGGGAGTGAGCGTGGCGAGACAGTATCACCGACTTGGTAACCACAGCTGAAGAGCTGTCAGAGGTAACAGTGCCACACTTTGACTTGACTGAACTGGAAGTTTGCTTGCCATTGGCTTCACTGGAGTTAGCTGCCGCCTCGCCATCAACCTCCTCAAAGCACACTTCAGGCATCAGCAGATTGTCATCGATTGCCATGCCATCTTCCGATGGACCAAAATCATCCGGTCGGAATCGCTTGGCGCGAAAGTCGATTTTGCTCGCCTCGTTATTCGCCAAATCGGCCTCCGCCTGGCCGACCCAGACGACAAACTTGCCGTACTTGGAGTAGTCTCGCTTGCCCGAGTCGTGGATCAGCACCGGACGGGCCTTGGCGTGGTTCGGGTCACGCTGCGCCTTCATTTTGATGTGCTTCGTCACGTCCCACTCCCAGTTGGAGCGGTGGCCGCAGATGGAGCACTGGAAGGGCTTCGTGTTGAGGTGCTGAACGTAGTGCACGTGAAAGCGCGAGGCAGTGCTGCACATAAAGTCACAGTACGTGCACTTGTACATCTTGGCGGTGCCAGCGCCGCCACCGCCACCGCCGTCTGGTGAATGCTCCATGCTGTTGTTATCCTCGCTGTTGTTGTCGCCCTCAGCGTCGCCGTTTTCGATGCCATTCGCCATCATCATCTCCGCCTCATCCACCTCCATCGAGCCCTCATAGCCGCTGTTGCCGTAGTTGCCTTCCTCGCCCATGTTGTCCGGTGACGACTGGTTGTGGTGGTGGCGGTGGAAAGCAGAGTCGCCGGCGGGTGAGTTGTCAGAGTTTTGCGAGTTGCCAGTTGCATAGTTTGCGCTAGCGTCGCTCTCGCCGCCATCAGGGACCACGTCCGAATGATAGCGCTGCATGTGCCGGTTAAGATCGCCCTTCCACTTGCTTTTAAAGTCACAGATGTGGCACTTGAAGGGCTTCTCTTTTGAGTGTACGCGGACGTGTCGCTCAAGTTCGGAAATCCAGCGAGTCTTGTAACTGCAATCAGTTAATCAGTTTAGTAAAACGCAGAACACAAATAGAACAACGAGAAACATACCCGCAGTAGTTGCAAGAATGAATATTCTTTATGTCGTCAAAGACCTTACGCTGACTAGTGGTCAGCGGGGTAGGCGTACAGTCATTGCCATGCTTTATGTTCATAATGCTCTTTGAGTCAGAGTTGATGTGATACTTGTCAAAGTGCTTTTGCGCAGAAATAATATCGCCGAAATTGATCTTGCAAGCGGAGCACTCCAAATTGATGGGATCTACAGTGGAGGGAAACAAGTTATTGACAATGGAACTGAGAAGACTTGCACACGTTACGAACCGTCTCTATCATTGTCAGCTGCATCAGAATCTTGGGCGTCACCATTGTTGTCGTACTCGTTGAGATTCATTTCGAAGTTGTTCATCGGATCAAAGTCGTCGTTGTCATTCAGCGAGTCATTTTCGTCATCCATCAACATGTCTAACAACAAAGCGATTGAAAGAGAAAGGCAATATTGGCAACGTCAGTACACGAGTGAAACCAGCGTGAAAGTGAAAAGGAAAACAAACCTGGCTCAAAGTTCGAGTTGCTGATGTCATTGTCGAGGAGGCCGTTTCCGTTGGCGCCCTGTTCACCAGCTGACATCCACTTTTGGTATTGTCGACTGCTGAAGTTGCCCTCCTCACCGGAGTGCTGCTCATTCGAAGGAGAGACCATGGCACCGGTGCTCTTTTGCCCGTGAACCAGTACAAGATGCCGTTGTAACTTCTAAAAAGCGCAATATAGAAGAATTGCCAGTTATCAACACTGAAGCGAGAGGCAATGCAGCAGGCAAATAGAACACAAAGCCTTACCTGGGTATACTGACAGGCGTAGATGCAGTAGGGGCAGAGTTCAATCTTTATCTTGTGGCCATGACCGTCACGACGGTGGTAGAGAAACTCGCGAGGATTCACCGTACGAAAGCTGCAGTCATTGCAGCTGTACTGCCGGCGAATTCGAGTGGCCGGTAGAGCGTCCTTGCTGAGCGAAGACAGAGACTTGGGGGTGCTCGAGCCGGAGGTGTTGACACTGTCCGGATGGCCGTAGAATCGCTGGTCGTCGTAGTAGTTGTTGTCCACAAAGCCGGCTTTCCAGTCAAACTCGTCTGCCTCTTCTTCATTTCCATTGTTTGGAGTGCTGTTGTAGTGCTGCTGCTGCATCTGTTGGCGCATGTTGTGCAAGGCACGCATGCTGCTGCCATCGCCAGTCTGTTCTTGGCGAAATTCTCTCTGGAGCTTCTTGCTCTTTGGCTTCGACGCTGACAGATTATTCATGTGGAAGGAGGACGACGACGACGCGCCTCGGTTTGACAGCTCCTCGCTCATTGACTCGAAGTTGGCAGAGAACTCGGCGATGCTCTCATCGCCACCGGCAGAGGCGAGCTCCTTGGCGAACTTTGCCTGTGCCGATTTGAGAATGTCCTGGTGAAACTCAATCTGGTGGCGAATGAGTGTGTCGTTGTCTTCGGAAACGAAGCCGCAAAACTTGCAACTTTTGTTGCCTAAAGGAAGCAGGTGTGTTAGTAAAGCAGATGTTGCCGGCACAAGGGTCAGAAGTACCTTTGGAGCCGCATATGCCGTGGACATCCTTTCTATGGCGAAGCAGATTTGTTTGATATGCCTAGTAGAGTAAGCAGAATAGTTTGGGAATAATGACACGTGCTCGTGGAAAGGTAGGCATAAACTGAAAATGGCACTCTTACCGTTACAAATGGACACAGCACGCATTTGAGAGCATTCACTGTAGAGAAGAGGCGCGCATGAAAGGCAAGAACAAGCGAAATCAGTAAGTTGAAGTTGAAGCAGAGCAAGAAAGGGAACCATCAAGCAACTTACCATTGTGCATAATGGACTTGTGTCTGGACAGCTGGCGATTTGACTGCGCTCGGTAGGAGCAATCAGAGCAACTGATTTCAATGTTTTTAGGCCCATTCGAGCTCTTCTTGACAAGAGCCGAAGAAGCCATGTTGAATTGGCGCCGAAGACCAACGGGAGAGAGATACTGAAGTTTAAAACTTTGCTGTTGTTGGGGTAACAGTTTGTGTTGCCTGATGATCAAGTGATAGTGAACGATAGCGGTGGTGGTGATATTGTCTGCGTCTGCTTTGGCTGCGATGTCTGTTGATTCATCAAAACAAATCGCCTGGAGAGCACAGAAAAAGCGCTAGAAGTGGAGGATGAGGTGGACAACTGAAGAAGGAGGAGGAGGAGAGGAAAGAGCTTCAACGAAGAATAGGCCAGGCTGTGCACTAGCCACCGGAGTGCATGGATGGGAGAGGGAATAAAGAGGCGATAGCGGGAGAAGAAGAAGGGGAGCACCTGAAGAGGAAGACGCACTGAGACACCGCTGAAGCTGTCAGCTGAAGCTCTGCTTCGCCTGGTCGCTCAGCTGCAAGGGCTGCAACAACAGCTTGCCTTGATGAAGAGGCAGCTCACACCGCTCTCAGCTAGCACACGCTCACTGCTCAACGTCCACCAGGGGCTTCAGCCGCCGACAGAAAGAAGAGGATCCATGGAAACGAGGCAAACGGTGGAAGAAGTTGAAGACGGAGAAGAAGAAGAAAGAGGGGCGAAGACTGCGCCAGCAAAGAGCTGCACAGAGCTGATGATGGCAGTGCTGTCTGATGCAACGCAATTCGACGATGTTGTTGTAGTTCGAATGTTGCAGAATGGTGTGATGGCCTATCGGCGGCTGGTGTGGAAAGAGTGGGGGAGAGAGAAAGTATGATTGTGTGCAAGAGCAAGGCTGACGCAGCTGTGCGGCGAAGAAGAATAAGCTGCGGTAGAAGAGACTGAAGATGATGATGATGGTGATGGTGATGGTGGTGGTGGTAATGGTGGTGGTAGCTGAGTGCGTCGGTATATCGTCAGCGACGGTGGCCGTGATAGCGCTGGTGCGCTGAGGCTGCTGTCGAGGCAGGTCTTCGAGGCTGCTCTGGCTGACAACGAGACGATCACTCGTCGACGGCGACGACGACGACCACTTTCAGGGAAACACTGACAGACAAACAGAGAGGGAGAGTGTGGAGGCAAGCTGACACTGGCAGACAATGGAGCGAGATAGCGTCGGTGGTGGTGGTGGGAAGGAGGAGAGAGAATTGGTGGTGGTGGTCGCAGGAATGGCAGAATCAGGAGCGACGGCGCCGGGACTCTCTCACTCACTCTCACTCTCTTTCTCTCTCGAGTCGGTGTTCCTGCCGCCTGACAGTGTGTCGGTCTGTCGGCTGGTGAGCGGATAGGCTGATTGGGTGAGACACTGCCTGAGCCGGGAGCAGAGTGAGCCTCGGACTCGCTGGAACACTCACTCTCCGACTTTCCTGCAGAAGAGGCAACCGAAGAGTCTCAGCAGCGGCCGCCGTGGTGCAGAAACAGCAGCACAAAGGCCTTTTCGCGCGATGCCTGCGTTTGCTGTGGTCGTGGTGGTGGTGGTCGTGGTGGTGGTGGTGTGCCAGCAGTGCTCTTCAGCTTCAGCTTACCACCAAGTGAAGCGGCTGCTCTGTGTCTACAGCCGAAGACTGAAGACCTCTCTGCACTTCTGTCGATGATTGCCGTCGTCGCTGCAGCTGTCGTTGCAGTTCCTCTCCTCCTCCCTCTTCAGCGGCTGATACAGCAGGGACAGCAGTCAGCTTCGTCTTTGTATTGGCCTCCCTGCCTCTGACGATAATGGCACTTCACAGAGTGGCGAAGACACACATACAGTCTTTGCCCGCGCACTCCCGTCGTTTCCGCCGTTGCCTGAATGATCCGATCCTCGGTTTTCGCCTTCGTCTTTCCTTTCTTCCTCCTGACGATGTTCGCTTTCAGACGGCAACGTCGCCGCCGTCTTGGTCTTTGCCAAGCTCTCTTTCTCTCTCTCTCTCTCTTTTCTCTTACTGACACTCTCATCACTGTGAATCAGCGAAGCCGCTGCTCGCCGTCCGAGCTCGCCTGTTCCAAGAGCCCGTTCCAAGTCGTTGAACGATTGCAGCAACAACAGCAGCAGCAGGCAGACACAGTCAGCGACGAGCAGAAGGCTCACTGCCACTGGCAAGGCACTCTGGACGGATGCATGCAGGACGCGGGACAAAGGAAAGAGAAAGAGAGTGAGCGAGCGAGCGAGCGAGCGAAAGAGGAGGCCAAGCGATGGTGGCCGACGAAGGCTTCACCGAAGTGGCAGATAGTTTAGCCTCGTCGAGAGCAGGAGAATGGTACCACCGTCATCAGTGGCACCAGCATTGCCACCACCACCATTGCCTGCACCACCATGAACTTGGCCAGGCGGGCAGGCAGTACACGCACTCTTCTCCTGCGGCCTACCTACCTACCTCGACTACTCGATCCTCGGTGGCCAATTTGCTGATGGCCAGACACGGACAGCACAGGAGAGAGAAAGAGAGGGAGAGAGGGCACAGGAACACTCAAAGCGAGTCAGTGGTGGTGAGCGAAGGAGGACCACTGAGGACCACATAACGTTGATGAGGTGGCTCGGCTCGGCCGCTCCTGTCGTCATTTGGCGTCATTGGCTGACAGCACCATCACCAGCACTCAGTCACCGGACATGCAACAAACTTCCGAGAAGAACGTAACTTTTTATTGTAGCTTATTTAGTATATAGGAGTGTACGGGAGACCAAGAGGACAGATAGTGAGAGTGTAGTGGTGAGTGAGTGAGTGCACTTTTAGTGGGTGCAATCAGCCATCAGGCATCAGTTGGGGATGCTCGCTCTTGGTCGTCGGCGGGTGATGAGCCGATGAGTGATGCCCTCGCTCGCAGCTCTCTCGCTCTCTCTCCCTCTTTCACCCAAGTGAACAGCGACGACAATGATTGGTTAGAGTGAGACGGTGACGGGCGCGGTGATCGTCTGCTGAGGAAAGTCCACAGTGCGTTTGCGTCCTTCGGCCATCACCGCTTCAATCTCCTCGACTGATCGCGGAACGGTCGTCAGCAGCTCAGCGCCGTCCTCAGTGATGGCCACGTCGTCCTCGATGCGCACGCCGCCGAAGCTTCGAAAGCGGTCAATGTTCTCCCAGCGGATAAAGCGGGCCAACTTGGGGTCCGCCTTGGCCCTCTTCAGCTGCGCCTCCACAAAGTACAGCCCTGGCTCAATGGTGAGCACCATGCCGGCCTGCAGCGTTCGACAGGTCCGCAGCTGTCGCAGGCCAGGCAGAGGGTCGCGCTCCGGACAGTGGCCCAGGTAGCCGCCGACGTCGTGCACGTCAATGCCCAGCAGGTGGCCCAGGCCGTGCGGCATGAAGATGAAGCCCAGTCGGGCGGCCATCATCTCCTCAATGTCGCCCTGGAGGAGGCCGTTCTTCACCAGCTCCTCCAGCTCGATCCGCTCCGCCAGCAGGTGCATCTCCTTCCAGGACACGCCTGTTTGAGGGGAAAGGGGTTACCAGGCGCCGTCACCACCGGGCACAAACTAACCTGGCTTGGCTGCCTTCAGTACGGCTCGATTGGCCTTGAGGACAATCTCGTAGATGAGCTTCTGGTCAGGGGTGAACTTGCCATTGGCGGGGAAGGAGCAGGTAATGTCCGAGGAGTAGCAGTAGTACTCGCAGCCCATGTCGAAAAGGCACATGTCTCCGTCTTCGACGGTCTTCTCATTGGGCGCGCCGGCGTGGCCGTAGTGGAGGACGGCGCCGTTCTCGCCGCTGCCGCAGATGCAGGTGTAGGACATGTGCCGTGCGCCGCCATTGTAGTAGCAGTAGTGCTTGAAGATGCTCTCCAGCTGGTACTCCGTCATGCCCGGTCGAATCGACTTCATCACCTCAATGTGCGCCTCACTGCTCACCTTGTTCGTGTAGCGCATTATCTCCAGCTCTTGAGGCGTCTTGATGACGCGGCACTCGGCGATGTGGCTGTGCAGGACCGAGTTGTCCACGGTGAAACGGTCGATGCCTGCAAAGGTCGCCTCCAGTGTCTCCAGGTTAGAGTCGGTGTTGGTGCCTTTCAGCGTGAGCAGAGTGCTCGCCTTCAGACCACTCAAGACATCGGCTAGCTGTGTGTGTGCAAATGTGTGTGCAAACGTGTGAGGGTGAGTTAGTAAAGGACAAGATGAAGAGAGAATTTGTCTAAGATAGTGAGAGAAAGAGAGAGAGAGAGAGAGAGAGAGAGAGTTGAGAAGACGTCTACGTACCTGTTCGGTGTGGGCCACCTCATCGACCTCGTATCGATTGCGGAAATCTTCGAGGGTATATAGCTTGCCCATCCAGATGGCGTAGACCTCATCCAGTTTTGGAGCAAACAAGTACGACTTGCCAGTGGCCAGGTCGATGGCGCCGTAGAAGTCGGGCTCGCGAACACCAAAAGTCCAGTGGAAGTAGGACTCCTGGCGAAAAACGCTCTCCACGTCAGTGTCGTACAAATTCTGGCCTGTGAGGTGAAGGGAAGTGAAGTGCATCCATTAGAAAGACATCAAAATGAGCTCAATCAGCTCAACTTACCTTTGCCACCAACCAGCAGTACGACTGCATTGGAGGCGACGGCCGAGTCATTCTTCAGTGACTGAATCAGCCGCTGACGATTCAACTTGTGCACACCAGCCGGAATGTGAAGCGTGTGCGCGCCCAGCTGGAAAAGTGATCTACCAGAGAGGAAAAGGAGTAGAAGGTGAGAAATGGCTTCATGGGGTGAAATGCCGAGACAACTTCTGACTTCGACTGGAACAAGTCCCGTACACTTACTTGCTCATTGTGCCTGGGGATGATTGTGTTGACGTGGTAAACCAGAGTGAACTGCAGACAGTGGGAAGATGTCGTCGAGTGCTGTTGGCTAGTGGGCCCAACTTTAAATAGCAGGCTGTAAAGTGTCAATTCACGATTAGAAGATGATGGTGGTGGTGGTGGAAAGAGTGTTGGGCGACGGTGACGGCCAGTCTGACAGTGAGACACACACAAACAGTCAGAGTGCTAAAGGCAGACAGATGCTGCTGCTGCTACTGCTGATTTTGGCTGCTTACAACTCCTACAACACACACTCACAGAGAGGGCTATTCTTCCACTGAGGAACGATAATCGCTTTTCACTGACAAGGAGAGAAAGAGATCTGCTGATGATGATGATGATGATGATGGCGGTGGTGGTGATGCCACTGACACAGCTGCCGAAGAGACAGGGCAATCAACAGCTGCTGCTGATTGGAGCTGCTAAAAGTGGAGAGGCGGAGTAGAGTAAGGTACAGTTGCTTAGATAGGGCAATTTACATTTTTATTATCGCTAGCTATCGCTAGTGAACGAATGGCTGTTGCTGACAGATGATAGTAATGACAATAATGATAATTGAATCAAATTAAATGAAAGTTGTTTTTAGATAGAGAGCTTTAAACTTGACTAACTTGACACCATATTGTTTACTTCGTTTACTTGAGACTTCTTGCGACGAAAATTAAAAGTCCCAAGTCAGGGCTGTCTCCAGTTTGTTGATGTCTTGCATTAGTTTGGCTAAGTCTTCTGAATTTTAAAGTATAAAAGATTAGTTGGCCTGAATTGTCAAATGAGTGGCAAATGCAGAATACCTTTCAACTGCTTAATTTCCAAATCTTGTACCACTGACTTCATCTTAAGCTTGAGGACTTCATTCAATGCTTCCAGAGCGTTCTCCATCTTGTTACACTCCTCCGAAGAGTCCTTGACTTGAACTATCTCAGGCATTTTGCAAAGTTGATCGAGGTGGCAAGAGCGAAGTTGGCGAAACAGAGAGAAACACAAAAACAAAATGGAATTCGATTTTGTTGTCAATAAAATCGCACAGCGCATGCGCTTGGCCAATCTGATTGAACTTCATTGGACAGGTGACCGGCGGTGGAGCCAGGTCGACTACTATGACGATGACCATCATCTTCAACCCAAAAGCAAATGACCCGTATTGAATTAATGCCTTCAGCTTACCCTTCCCCAGCCCACATAAAAGAAGCCTATTTATTGGAGCAATGCCTCGGTGGAGGGAGACCAATCGACAGCGAAGATGGTGGCAAAATCTATCCGAAGTACTTTCAGAGTGCGTTTTGCAGTACACACTTTTTTAAATGAAACCTTTTCTGTCCTCCAGCAATTGGCTTCTTAGTGCTGACTGCAGCAGTTTGCCGTCTTGGTGATGCCCTTCCTCTGGCCACGGCAAAATTTCCTGGTAAGCAAGGCAACATCACCTTCACGCCCACCAATGGTTTTGGAACATATGTCACGGGCACTCTTACCAATTTAACCTGCAACAACCCAATTGGAAATTTACTGCCAGCTAACCCATTTGTTGGAAACAGGTAACAACTAACTGGTGAGCCGGCAAACATTAAACTGAATTGAACAAACTCTCTCTCTCTCTCTCTCTCTCTCTCTCTCTCTCTCTCTCTCTCTCTC
>JAALOO010000558.1_pt1 | contig 32522 bp, 34 predicted proteins | sample 7257641 | NCBI WGS metagenome assembly JAALOO01 (sample SAMN14085613, study PRJNA598686) | mite metagenome | biome: ENVO:01001000; feature: ENVO:01001002; material: ENVO:01001226; isolation source: single female mite from University of Michigan culture on fish food culture... ...
GAGAGAGAGAGAGAGAGAGAGAGAGAGAGAGAGAGAGAGAGAGAGAGAGATTGAAGATAAGACTGAAAACTCAGACAGTGTGCTGTCTTGTTGCTGTCCTGGGCCAAATCTATCTGCAACAAGCGAGTGTTGTTGGCTAATCTCAACTAGCAGCTCTCTCTCTCTCTCTCTCTCTCTCTTCTAGTTGTCACCCTGATCTCTGGGCTCGTTCAACAACGACAGAAAGCAAGCAACAGATCTGTCTCTGCTCAGTGAAACTGAGAAGAGAGCTGCTGCTCATTTTTGCACAAATCTGCGAGGCGTCAAAAGTGAGGAGGAGAAGGAGAAGGAAGAGAAAAGTGAACATCGGATCGCATTATTTGACATCCCGTGTCCCTTATCAGCGAACAGTGACAAGCTGATTTCTGCTGAGCAAGTGAAGTGAACATGGCGCTCGAGATTTGGCAGCTTGGGAGTAAAAGACAAAAGTGGGCGTAATTGATCAGCAGCAGCAGCAGCAGCAACAGCAACAGCTACTCGTGTTCCGAAAGTCCAAAAAAGCAAACACAGCTCAAAAGACAGCAAGAAACTTTCTTTTATTTGCTTGCTTGGTAATTGAACTACTGGCTGCACTTATTGGTCAAAAAAACCTCTCACATTACACGACAATTAATTTCAAACTTTTCTCAAACAGTTGTCAGCCTTGTGAGCAAGTTAGAAATCTCAGGTAAAAAAATCTGAGAAGACAACTGAGGTAAGATGAAAATAATACAAATTAATTCGATACAGAGAGAGAAAACAGGCTTTCCATTTCTTTCTTTGCTTTGCCACGTCTGTCGACACTCGTTAAACAGATTTTATATTCGTGAGAGAGGGACACCTAGCAAGAGGAAAGTTCGCTACAGCGTTTACGTGCTTGTTTGTTTGGACTGATATTGTCAGCGACAGCAGCAGTGGCATCAACAAAATCACTGAAGCTCAAATGGCCACCAGCGGCGAAGAAGATGGCAGGCAGGCGAAGAAGCATCAGCCTCCAAAACGAAGCAGGGGGTGCCAAAGCAATGCTTTGCTAAGGTAGCAAGGCAAACTAGAGAAAAAAGAAAGAAAGAAAGTCCTTTTTTCAATCGCCAATTGAGCCTACATAAATCAAGCTGCTGCTAGCGCTGCTGCTGCTGAAACAAAATTGCAAACTCGTTAACCAGAAACCACTACCTGATAGGTTCTAGAAATGGTAGACAGCAACAAAAAGAAGAAATGGTATCCTGTCTACAAAAAAATGCCTGCACCAAAACGGAAAGGGGCAAAAAATGAGGGGAAAAGAAAAGAAGGCAGTAAAAGCACCAACGCCAAGACGTCTAAAAATGACCACCGTTTCTCTATCTCTCCTTTTCTCCTGATTGCCGTTGGTAATTAATTAGCGACGGGGCAAAGAGAGAGAGAGAGAGAGAGAGAGAGAGAGAGAGACAGTGACAGATATAAATGCGAGTTGATTGCTAATTTATTGAAAGCATCTGCTGCTGCTGCTGCTAAGGCTGCTGCTGCTGCAGAGTTGCCGTCTCACACAAATCAGGGTAAATCAGGAGAGCACTAGAATGAGAGGCAAATGAATGAAGACATAAATCGTCAACGCGTGTGTAGAGCTCTGAAGAACGATCATAAAATGTGAATTAAAATGCGAGAGAGAAAGACCTGAAATTGCTCTAAAAGCTCACGACAGGACAGTGGGCAAACACACAAACACAGACAAACAAACAAAATGACACAATGTGACCAGTGAGCCTGGTGGTCCGGTCCGGTCCGGTCTTCAGGCTTAATTTGGCCTGTTGACTTTGCTCTTTCGTTCTCTCTTAAAATGCAAATTCAACAAAATGCACTGCCTTATTCAGACCACACGCAGATAATAACTGGCCGATAATGCGAGTGAGCATTCTCTCTCTCTCCATTTTCACTTTGAATTAAGCAAACAAATCAGCAGTGTGAGGGTTTAAGATTACCTCAGTTTCTGTTAGCATTTGATGGCAAGAAGATGATGATGATGATGTGCCAAGGTCACACAGGTCAATTGGCGTAAAATGGAGAGTGAGAAGGAGAGAGAGAGATTGAGATGAAGATGGTTACTGTGGTGGTGGTGGTGGTGATAGCAAAAACTCCAACCAAAAAGACAACAACTGCAAATGGCAGTGAAAAGTTGCCTACACTAATTTTAATTACGCTTTCTCGTTTCCACCTTTCTAATCTTAGGATGCCGCAGTGCCAATTAATTGGCGAGAAAAGATGAAGCAAAAGAAGAAAAGCCAAATTGGAATGGACTCCCTCCATCCATCCAACAGTAATTAAGTCCGCTAGGCGGAAAAAAAGGTTCAGCTGTGTAAACAAAAGTGCCCAGCGCACAAAAACTGTTTTTTGGGTAAGATTTCTTGGCTCAATTAGTATAACAGAAAATCAAATAAGAGCCACTGGTCACTGGAGAGAGACCTAATAAATCAGCGGAAATCTTTATTTTTCTTGAGACGCCGAAAAAAACAGAGAGACACAGCTGAGATGATCAGCAGCAGCAGCAGCTTCACTGTCGTTTCTGCACATTCGATTAGACAGCATCAAAAAATAAAGAAAGAAGTCTGTCTGCCCAAAAAAATATTGTGCACTTGTGCACTCCACCACCAAACACACTTCAAAGTCGATTAAGGAGATGAAAATGAAAAGAAAATAAAAGAAAAAAAAGCTTCAGAAAAGCTGTCGCTTCGCATTTTTTGTTTCTCCCCTTCCTCTTTTCTAATTGGGCGGCAAAGCTTTCTTCGATCGACCATTTTTTCCTTTCTTTTCGATTACAAACAACAACAACAATAACAGTAAAATACAAAACAACAACGCGACAGTGCTAGTAAAATAATTGGCGCCCAAATAGCCAAAACAAAATGAGGAAAAAGTCTTCTGAAATTAGGCCAAAAGCTGAAGTAAGTAAGTGTGGCGGTGGTGGTGGTGGAAGTTCATTAGAAATTGATTGGGTCCCCGAATCCCAGACTGACTGCACAAGATCTGAAAATCAACGTCGACTAATTGAAATTAATAATGCTCGCACGTGTGTGTATAGCAAGAAATCCGCAAACAAAAAACAAACTGCAGAACCAAATTAAAACAACTCTCAAGCAAAAATTAATTAAAAGATGTGAAACTAAATTCATCAATGCATTGCAACAGATTTATATCAAAAATTTAAAAATAAAAAATCACAAAACTAAGGTACAAAACTAAATTGCGCTCAACTAAACACTTCTGAAGGAAGACAGCAATCTTACTCAATCGATAATGAGCAACAACAACGACTTCTTCTTCTTCTTCTTCTACTCCACAACTTTCTGCCTCCCCAGTTGTCAGTTGACAGTTGGTCCTGAGTGATGACATTGTGAAACGATGTGCGAGTGTCTGAGAGAACAGTCGCAGTTGACTGCGCCACACAGCACAACTCAACGACAACGACGACGACAAAAGTGTGACAGCAGCTAACGAAGCTAATCTGAAAATAGACAAACACACACACAACCAAATCGAGTGTCTTCAGCAGCAGAAGCGTCTGCAATCCCAATAAGACACACACACAGCTCAGCACGGCGTGCACTTATGTTTTTTTTCTATAAATTATCAACAGTGAGCTAGGCACAATCACAGGGAAAGACAGAGACAGCTCTTCCATTAGCATTAATTATAAATCACCCGCGCGCCGAATTATCGTTCATTAATTAATTATCCCAATTAATTATGATGCATGTGCTTTGCGCGCACAGACTGTGAGCGAGAGTGGGTGAGTGTGGGAGAGTACCACACTGGTTCCGTATGTACTTGCGTCTTTACCGTGGTAAAATCTGCAGAAAAAAAGTGTCATCGCAGAGTGGTTCTGGCAGATGATTTTCAGAAGAAGAAGAGGCAAAAGTGCATTGCCCAGAACTGCAATTTCCACCCAAAGACAAACAAGGCGATTCTACTTCAGAGTGAGAGTGAACCCCTGAGAGAACTTCTCTGCCTACTCTCTGCCAAATGGCGTGAGTGTTGCAAATTAGTTTGGCGCCCAGGCAGCACCAGGCTTTCTACAGCCCAAAGTAAGTTCTTTTCGTTCCAGGAACAGGAATAGAACTGAAAGAAAACAGGGGAAAAGTCGCCTGATAGGTAAAAGTCAGAGTGCTTTTGCCACCGCCGCTGCTGCTGCTGCAATCGATAGTTCAGCTGTACAGCGCGTTGCTTGTTTGGTGTCTTTAATTCATGAGCTAAAATAAGTTAATCTAGCTAGAGAAAAGAAGTGTACAAGAGAGAAATAAAAAACGGTATAAAAAGACGAGTATGAAAAGAGGAAGAATTCTATCGTCTTATGTAATATACTGCGAACAATTGTTCAATTGAGCTGGCTCGAGTGGGCTTTCTCCCATTCTTTCTCATCTTTTCTCTCTATCTGATCAAAGAAAGAGACCTTGCGTGTCAAGGTGCCATCAGGTGAAGGTCTGCTTTACTTCTCTCTATCTGGTTTTGAGTGGGAAAGAGAAAGAAAAAAAGAAAGAAGTGGTCGATTCAAATCAGTTAATTATCGACACACACACAGGGCAAAGTGCACAACACGAGTGGGCAAGTGGGCAATTGAAATTGGCGCCACAAGGAGGAACAAGAAGAATTCAGTCGTTTGTAAAGTTGGTGGACTTCTACTCTAGCCAAAACCAACACCACCACCATTATCATCATCAGAATAAAATAATAATAAGTGGTGGTGGCAAGAAGCAACAAAAATAGTGAACAATCATTAATTTGTGCATTAAAAGTGTCAGCCGAGAGAGGGAGAGAGAGAGAGAGAGAGAGAGAGAGAGCATTTTAATTAGAGATCAGAAAAGGTAGAAATCGTTCCTGATGTTCTCTACCTTACAAAAGTTCCTCCAGAAGAACAAGAAGTGCACCCAAGTGAAACAACTTCTGCTCAGAAAATCTGCAGAGAAGAGCCAAATGTTGTTCCATCCCCAGTGTTCTCCAAATCTTATTGAAGCGATGAGCAAACATTCGAACAAAATGACCAGTTTGCAGGAAAAAATGATGATGAAGAAGAAAAGAAGAAGGAGAAAAAGAAGTCTGCCGTCTCTAATGAGCAAAGAATAAGTGCCCTTTCTCTCTCTCTCTCTCTAAAAACTCTCTCTCAAAGATGGACCTTTGTCACACACAGCAGGGTCAAAGGTCAGCAGCGGCGGAAGAATCGATTTATCAGCCGCTGAGTTGGGGGAGTAGAGTTGAACTTTTTAGAAAGAAAAAAAAAGCTGTAGAGAACGTGATTGCGGCAGCAATCTTGTGCAGAGAGTGCTGGCGCCAGCAAAGTATAATAATTGTGATACAAACAAAAAAGAAATAAAGAAAGAAAGAAAGAAAGCTTCCAGTGCAGTCCATCACATCCACTGCACGATTCACTTTTTTTCCTTTCACAGTGAGAGGAAAGATAAAAGAATGAATTCGAATTGTTGTAGCAGTGCTGATATGTCAAGAGCAGTGCCAACCAACCAACCAACGAGAGCCGAATCCGGACGAGGAAAGGTATGTGGCATGTTGAGAAGGAGAATGAAAAAACGAAAAACAGCAGCACAATTAAATTCGCATCAAATCGAAATCGCAGGGAGAAAAAAAGATATCCACAATTACAAAGAATCCAAAGGAGAGAGAGAGAGAGAGCATCTTAAACGAGTATCCGCTGTTGCAAACTCGGCTGACAATCTAAAAACAAAAAAAAGAGAGGAATATTCTGCCAAATATTCTGACACACACACACACACACACACAGCGGGAGGCAGCCAAGGTGAGCGCCGTGTTGCACAGTCCTGCCAGCTCCTTCTCCATCTCGGGCAATCTATTAGATTATGTTTGCCCAAGGAAGAAGAAGAAGGAAAGAAGTAAAAAAGAGAAACAGTCGGGCGTCAGGCTTTTTTCTCTCTCTCCCTCTCGCACCGACTGGCAATTTATATTAACAAATTGGCGCCCGAAAGAAGAAGAAGCTGGGCACAAACACACACACACACACACACTGTTTCAGCTTCGTTTCAGCTTCATTTGGCAGAGGCATCTGGCACCCTGGCAGTGCAGTGCAGAGCTAGTGTCTAATTCAGTCTGAAGGAAGGCGAAATGAAATGAAATGAAATAGAGAGAGAATTAGGTCCAAATTAATTAATCGAAGTGAAGCTTCCACTTCTTCTTCTTCTTCTTCCTCCTCCCGCACACACGGAACCAATGAGCTGCGACTGCTGCCTGCAGTGCGCCCATATGTGTGCGTGGGTGCAAGTGTGGAATTCTTTCAGTGTGTCGGCGTCAGAAGAACTTTGGCGTCAGAAGAAACTGCTGCAGCACAATTTCACGAAAAAAATTCTCTCATTTGCAAGGTCTTTTGCTTTTGGCTGGACACCCTTCACATCCTTCATTCATTCCCCCCGTGCACACACCAAATCCGCGTTAGAGACCAAGCGGCTAAATTAGAGCAATTAAAAGGTCAACGGCCAGTGCTCGGTGAGCTGCTCAGTGAGTCCAGAAAGTGTGTGTTTAAGCTTGCATCACCACACACACGGACTAATAAATCAAGCCAAAGAGAGAGGTAAAACTTTGGACGATCTCATCTGTCTTGAAGAGAAGGAGTCAGTGTTGGTGGCGGTGGTAAGGTGCACTGCCCACAGTCACCTTCAAAGAGAGCACGGCCTTGTCTGCCATGTGTCATGGGCGCCAAGGAGGCGCCCGGGCGCACAAGGCAATAGCAAAACTGCTAACTTTCAATTCAATGGAGGTGGTCATCAATAAGAAGAAGAAGAAGAAGTAAAAAGACAAGCCCAGAGACTTGGAGGAAAAAAGAAAAAAGAGCAGTCGCCTCGCTGCGCTAGCTATTGTACAAAGGCCGTCCTTTGTGCGAGGGCTAAGTATTTCTTTCAGTCTCTGTGTGTGTGTGTTTTGTCTCAAGTTTAGTGCACCGAAAGAAGCAAAAGAAACAGAGGCTAACGAGGCTAGCAATGGCGAGTGTCCGTGCTTTGACTAGTGAAAAAGAAGAAGACCGAGCCAAGACCTTCTTTAATAGTCAGCAGCATCAGCCCAACTATTTCGCTGCTCTCATTAATGTCTGCAAATTAATTAATCGAGCTAAGTGGATTGGCAGCAGCAGCGGAGGCGCAACGAGTGGGACCCTTTGTGAATATTGTTTAAAAAAGTCCAAACTTATGAGCATAGGAGATGAACTTGAAATGGCCGAGAGAAAAAGCTGGGAGCAAAGAGATGCTTGTCTGACTATCTATCTCTTCGCTGCCCTTTCATCTCTTTCTCCCTCTTTTCCCTCTTTCTCCTTGCGCCCAAACGGCAGACAATGGCCACCAGCATGTGAACGATGGTGATCCACCATCGACGGTAGATGGATGGATGGATGAGTGGCCAGTTGATTAATTGCCATCATAGTTAGAGGAACTCTGCTGAAGAAGAAGAAAAAGAGGCAGCAACAATGGAAACTGCTGCTGCTGCTTGGCAGGTCGCCTATTAGAGGGGTCCCTCTTTTAAAGAGTATGCAGGTTTTCAAAAAGAAAAAAGAAGAAAAAGTTTATCACTAATTGAACAGAAAGGACTTCTTTTACTTCGCTCAACAAGTCCTGTAGCATAAAAGTAGCTGAAGGAAAAAGTTGCATTTGCAGAACACTACGTTTCACAGACAGAAGTTGATTGCCTTTTGATCGCTGCTGCTGCTGGAGAAGCAGAAAAAGAAGAAGAAGAAAATAAAGTCTCCATTTGCAACTGTTTTTTCTTCTGCTGCAGCTTTACCCTACCAGCATTGGCGACTGAAGAAGAAAAAAGAAAGAGTTTGATCATTTGGTGAAGAGGGAGAGAGAGACTGAAAAAAGCTGATGAGGTGAAAACTGGTTCGACTATTGAGGAGCTGGACAACGACGGCAGCAGCAGCAACAGCAGCAGCAGAGATCAGGGAGCAGGTAGACATCGTCTGCATCAATTCACAAGTTCAAAAAGAAGAAAATGAAAAAGAGGCAGGAGAAAATGCCCTCTTGAACAACTTGTTACCTGTCTGGGGGCTCATGTAAATGCTGCTGCTGCTGGTCGTGTAGTGATCATGTACTTTGTTCTCCTCACTGTGTGTACGATTAGAGGGGAACAAGCCAGTCTGTCTGTCTGTCTGTCTGCCGTCACTCTTCGTCTTCAAACCCTTCTTCAAAGGAAGGAAAAAACGGTTTTTTCTTCCTTCGGTTAACTGCATTACCCGACAGCCTCTAATACCGCTCATTCCGTCAGCCAAAAAAACCGTCGGCTACCCGTCAAATAAACTTGGCCGTCGTGAGAGAGAGAGAGAGAGAGAGAGAGAGAGAGAGAGAGAGAGAGAGAAGGAGATCGGAGAAGAAGCATCAACTTTGACTGGTAAGAGATGGTGCCGATTATGATTAAAGAGCCCCCTCCGTGTACAACAAGTCAGCTTTCCTCTCCTATCCTTTCTTATTTCTTATCCACGGCTGCACTTCCCAACTATCTACTACTACTACTCCGGCGTGCTTAAGAGCTTAATTGAACACCTAAGAAGCAGCAGTGTAGACTTAATTGGCACCACTGATTAGCCTGATCCAGTGGATAAAGAGTGAGAAAGAGAGAGAGAGAGAGATAGAGAGAGCTTATTGAAAACCGGAGGCTTGAAACCTGAAGAGCTGTTTCAGAGCTGATTTTTTAGCTGTCCTCTGATCGTAAAACCTCGAGTCACACGATAACCGAAGAAAGAGATTTCTAGTCAAAAGAAGAAGGCAAAAGATTTGTTATACAAAATCAATCTCTCCAATATTCAGATATTTCTTACGCCCGGGCAATACGGTTGAGCGGTTACGAGAAGAAAAAGATGTGCACACATATCTTTAAAGATCCACCAATTTCTCCTCCCTACCATTATGACTCTATTAAAATGGTGAATTAAATTACACACATTCAAAGTGATGGGAAGGGAGAGAGAGAGTTAATAGGCAGCCTGCTAAGCAACAGAGTAGCAGCAACAGCGGCGGTAATGAAAGAGTCAGAGAGCACCACACGGTGAACAAACGGGCAAAACTTGAAATAGCAACTGAAGATGCTTCAACCAAAAAAGAAAAGAAGAAAACGAACTAAAAGAAATAAAGCATCCTAAGATGAAACAGGGAAAGGCTGCTGCTGCTGTTCCTTCTGCCGCATCAAATAAAAGCAGCAATTAACCCAGATCACCAAGAAGAGCATCAGCAAAGAGAAAAGAAAGAGAAAAGACAGCGAAACTGAGCGAATTTTTTGCGCTGACTGAGCTGTCTGAGCAAGGTGGCAGTGCTCAGTGTTTGTAACCGGCCATTAGAAAGGAGATTTCGAAAGGGATTCTCAAACAAGACAAACAAAAGAGTTGAGAAGATCAAAGAGACTGACGCCGAAGGAGCTGAGGGAGAGAAAGAGTAAAGAGAGACAGTGTGACGGGGTTTGAAAGGCTGACAATGGATGATACAAAGTCACACACACACACACACAGGTAAAACTAGACACAAGATCAAGTTCAGTGCTTTTGACATTACAACCTAAGATGTAGTGGCAAAGTAAAAGATTTCACGACCTTCCTCTTCTTCCTGGTTAGAAGGTACACTGGACCACCCCTCACAAGAGGCTTCCGCCAAGCTAAAAGCTGAAGCTTGAGTTATGATTATGATCATCATAACCTCGAAGGCTGACGACTCATAAATCCGCACACACACACACACACGGCTTACTAATAAAGTGATTTTAAATTGGATTAACTGCGCTCGCTGGCTAAGATAAACAAAAGGGAAAGACGTGCTGCAAAGAAAAGCTGTGTGTAATGAGCAGACATTAGTAGTAGTGGTAGTTGCCATTAATCTCATGAGCAACAGCAAACTAGGACAGGCTTGCACATTTGGCTTGCTTGCTTGCTTGCTGGTGATTTGCAAGTGCAGTTAAGATGTTGTTGCCTTAGCACTCACTCACTTACACACAGAGTTAGACACACAGTCGCAATGGTCACATAAATCAAAACAGCAGCGGCAGCAGCAGCAATGGCGAGCGGGGTATCTCCTCCACTTTAGCGGACAATTTGCACACACATTATAATCGATTAAGTCATCAGATGAAGTTAGCAGCAGCAGCAAATGGAGAAGAAGAAGAAGAAGAGTGCTCAAGTGCCTGCCTGAGTTCAGGCCACAAAAGAACAAAAGTCTGTTCAAAAGTCACCACCGAGGACTGCTGCTGCTAACTTCTTCTTCTTCTTTCTATCTTTCTCTCTTTTTCAGACTTTACCTCTCTAAACCTCACGACCATATGTAAACACAGAGAGAGAGGCTTCTTCCCCTTCTCTTTCTCTTCTGAAGATTTGTCTGCCTTTAAGAGGGGGGGGGCACAGAGATGAGGTGGACGACAGGTATTTTGTGCACTTGATGGCTGCAGGCGATATGATGGACGACCATCATTTGCAGTCGCTGGCTACGGTCACTGAGTTTGGCCAGCTGAGAACTGACTGGACCACTAACTCGAGACAGAGAATGAAACAAAGTGAACACTAGTGTCTTAAGTCTTCTGTGGGAAGACTTTGCAGCAGCAGCAGCAGCAACCTGTCGTCGCTGACTGCCTGATCAACAACAATAACAACACAGCCGGAGCTGTGTGAGCAGCAGCAGCAGCAGCAGCTCAAACAAAAGAGATGCACTCATATGTTGTGTGTGTGTGTGTTTCATCGCCAGTTTCGGTTTGTTTCAACTGTGTCCAGCAGCACCAGCACCACCATCACATCCATTCGCGCTGACAGTCGCAGTCAAATGTTGTTTGCCTTTTGCCTTTTGCCTTTTGCTGCTGCTGCTGCTCATCACCTCATCAAAAGTAGTTGCTGTTGTAAGAAGGGAACTGATGTAAGAAGAGGGGGTTGCTGTCATGACAAATTACGACGACTGAATGAATGAATAAGTGTGCAGACTGGACAGACAGGCTAGCTGGATGGCTGGCATCAGCTTGAATTTGCATTGCACAGGCTAGCGCAGAGTGAAATGGGACGCTGATTATCGTGATCAGTGGAGTAATCATGACACAGGGAGAGAGAAAAAGAGAAAGAGAGAACCTGAATGATGAGGAAGAAAAATTGGACGGATGACTGCGATGACAGGTAGGTGGTGGTGGTGGTGGTGGTGGTGGGTAATCGAGAGAGAAAGAGCGAGACAAAAAAGAAAGAGATTCAGCGAGATTCTACCAAAGAATGAAATAGGAACAGATTACCATCACCATCACAGTGTCAGCAGACAGGCTGTAAAGGCGACAAAACTGGCAAAGAAAGTGTGCAATGCGATGAACAGAGAGCTGCGCTTTGTAAATGACGCCGAAATTAGAAGAAAAGGCAGCCGATGATGATGTTGAAAATCAGCGGTCCGAAGCAGCAGCAGCACTAAGCAAACAAACCGAACCGACCAACCAACCAACCACCACATTACAGAAGCCGTAATTGGCCGAGTAGAGTAGAGCAAATGAGCGGCGGTAATGGAGAGGCAAACAGGTGTACTGCTGCTGCTGCTGCCGTTTCTGCTGCTGCTAATGGTAACATGTAGATTTGTCTCCACGCAGTCAGTAATTGTCTACCACTAGGCTGCTTCACACAAGAATTGCAACAAGTGCTCAAAAGTGCCGCCAAAAAATCATTTGTGGGCAAAAATCATCAGCGCTAAAAAGAAGAAAAAGAAGCTGATGATGATCAAGTCTAGACAGAGGGGCCCTGAAACTGAAAGGCTGCTGATCCAATTAAGGAAGAGGCCTCTCGACCTTCTCTTCCATCCACTGTCACAGTGTCACACTGAAAGGCAGAGACATCAGTCATCCCCTTGAGCTGGTGTTGGTGGAGAGAGTTTGAAAAGTCTCTAATAGAGTGCAAATTGGCCATTGAAGAAAGTCCTCGCAGCGGCCATATCCCATTCATTTTCCATCTTCTTCTCGATGACTGCAAACACTGATGCTGCAGATGCAGCAGCAGCAGCAGCAACTAACGGCACATCGTTTGGTGATATATTTAGAAAGAAGGCCCAGACAGACAGTGAGACAGTGTCGCCTGACACTGCTGCTGCTGCTGCTGCCGAAGCCGAGAAAGCGACGACGATGATGATGACTAGGGAAACGCGATAGCGATCAAGTTTCCAGCCAGCCAGTCACAGTGAGCAAGCTAGTGAAGCTTTGGAGCAAAATTTTGTCCTTTTTCAATCCTATTAAGATAATGAGCAGCAGCAGCAAAACGGCAAGTGATAATGAGCCAACTGATGATGATGCGAGTGAGCGAGTGAGAGGAGAAAGAAAGAACAATTACCACCAGCTCAAGATGACAAGTGAGAACAGTAATGGCTGCTGCTGCAGACTTAGTGAACTACTACTAAAAAGGTCAACAGGACGTCAGCAGAACTCCGCAAACGCTGGCGCACTCAAACTCACACACTTCAGAGCAGCACTTGACCGATTTTGCTGCTGCTGCTGCTGCTGCCACCGACCCCTGGACCCTGGAGAAGGCTGAGCTGAAATTTGATCGCCGGCGATTGAGGCTAGAGAACAGCCAACAGCAGCAATCGACAGTCAATCGAGTGGGCCTTTTTTGAGTCCTCTGACTCTCTGTTGCTGCTCATTTGCACACTGTATTTGGCAAACAAACAAACAAATAAAAGCAGCACTACCTTCAGTGCGCGTTCATTGAACGTGCTACGCAGAAAACGTAGAGTGGCCGTGACAATGAAAGAGATAGAGAGGCGGGAAGGGCAGAAATGCAGACAGACAGACAAAGTGAGTGACCAGAGTGGTCAAGAGACGGACTAGAGAGAGAACTAGTAGAGTGGACAGAACTAATTAATTGGCAGAAGCTAAGTTGGAAAGACGAAACGCTACGCTAGGCCTTGTCATTGATGAGAAATGTGTGTGTGCATTGGCACTGTTCCACAGCAACTACTGGCCACTGTGATCTCTTCAAACAAGGAAGGGCAGAGAGGAAAAAGTGTCAAGCAAGGAAGGGGCCACGCTAGACAACAACTCTGCAGTTGCAGGATGAGCCCCGCTCATTAGTGTGAAGCCAGTGACAGTGACCAGTAGTGTCGCAGTGGGAGAGCGACAGAGAGGCAATAAAAACGACCCTTCAGAGTGTCAGGCAACCGTAAAAATGTCAAGGGTAGACGACAAGGAAAGGAAAGGGCCGGGAGGAATAGGCACATAAATAGTCTCCGCGACCCTAACTCTCTCCCTTTCCCCTCTTCTTCCTAAGCTAATAACTCATTGGTCAGTGGACACCAGCCAGCAAACTGGCTCGACTGGCTACCTGCAGCAGCACCGCTTCCGAATGAAGTGTGGTCCGGTCCTAGCCCTAGCTTAGGTTCACTCGAGCAGACAGCTGTGCAGTCAGAAAGGAAAGAAGAGATTTGAAAAGGGCCAAACACACTACTGACCGTTGCTTTGACTTGTGGCGCGCGCAAAACAAACAAAAATATTTGCATTTGAGCTGTCGCAGGGGCCAGAAAGAAAGAGATAGTGATCAAAGAGTCAAAACAGAAAAAAGAACAGGGACAAGGCCAGAAATTGTGTGTGATTAGAACCAAGAAGTGATTGACCAGAGAGATTGGCCAGTGAACTTGACCACCACCATCGCCGCAATCTAGAGATCGCTGTTCCAATCTCACTTTTCTTCTGCCAATCACAAATGCTTAGAAAGAAGAAAACTATTAGCCAATTAAGCAATTGAGCTTCTGCTGTGCTGTGGTCAGGTCAGGCGAGGCAGGCACTCACTCTCTAACTCACATTCTCAAACTGCCTGCTGACCACAACAGCAGCAGCAGCCTCCCAGCAGCAGCCCTAGTAAATCAGCAGCTCTGACAATTAGGACTCTAGAAGTGGACCTAGCAGCAGCAGCAGCATGACTTCAAAGCTGGCTGGGGGCAAACACTCACAGAGTCCATTGTGCAGCAGCAGCTAGGGCCCAACACGGCCAGCCATTGACCATTGTCTGTGCTCAAATGCACTTTTCCTTCTCTTTCTCTCTCTCCTTCTTCGGCGTAATGTTGTGTTGTCCACAATGGCACACAACACATTCACAGTAGTGGCTAGACTCTCTCTCTCTCTTGGACCCTACATTGCATTCAGAAAACTGGTAATACTAGAGGCCAAGAAAAAGAAGAAGTAGAAGTACAGGGCAAGCATTGTCCTCCGCCAGAAGTGTTAATCTTTCAGGTGTGCTGCACAGGCCTTCTACAGTCGGAATGTGATTGCTGATTCTGATGACAATAGGAGGCCACTGTGGAGCAGTAGCAGCAGCTAAAGTGCCCAAACAAAGTATGAGCAGAAGAAGGGCAAATTCAATTAGGCAACAATGTTAGAGTGCAGTGGTTTTGCCCTCCAAAAGCCTGGAGGAGCCTGCCAAATGGCCAACTGCTGAAAAAAAAGATAATCAGGCTTACGCAAATACGTAATGGCAACGCGCTTGTGCCGATGATTTTGCCCAATTTTAGTGAAATGTGTACACGCGTGTCACACCATCTCTCTCACACACAGCACAGAGCACTTTCAAACAGTTCAAAATAGTGTCAGTGGGGGGAAATCAATTACCCAACAGTGCTGCTGCAATATATGGAGCGAAGAAGGCGAAGAAGTGGTAGTTGGCAGGCGCCTGAGAATAGCCTGAATTGGACACACACAGACAGGCAGGCAGGCAGACTGCCTAAAATGTGTGTTTGCAAGGTGCGCCATCAGCAGCCGCAGCAGCTAAGTGTCCATAAATAATAACAGCAACAACATCTCGTTTCGAGAGCATCACCGACAAGAGGAACACCACCACGGGGTAAACAATAGAAACAAAATCTAATGATCTGCCGCAGAGTAGCAGGCAATGAAAAGATAAAATAAAGAAGGAGAAGAAGAAGACTTACCATGAGGTTGAAGGGCTGTCTGTGGCGGTGGTGGTGGTGGCTGTTGTTGCTGCTGTTGCTGAAGAAGATGCTGATGACCTGGTGGTGGTGGCAGAAAGGCGGCAGCAGAGCTGAGCTGAGGCACCGAACGCTGTTGCTTGCCACTCTTTCTTCGAGGTAGATTGGTATTTGCTTGGTGGTGGTCATGGTGGTGATCAGGTGATTGTAGAAGCTGGGGCTGAGAGGGAGTTTCATAGGAGACTGATTTGGCAGTGTCGACTTTGGCGAAAGTTGTTGCTGGTGCGATCAGCTGCTGCTCTTCACCTCTTTCCTCAGCTGAAGCTCGGTTGAGTTGGTTGTGCTGGTGTTGGTGTTGGTGCAGGTGAAGGTGTTGAGGATGAGGGTGATGGTGGTGGTGATGATTTCGATGAGGATGATGATGGTGCACATTTGGGAGGAGGTGATAGTGGTGATGGTTATTGCTTCCGCCGCCGCGGCCGTCGTCGGAAACGATTACATCCTCTGAATCCGCCAAACTAGATGCGGTGACTTGAGGTGGACAGCAGGAGAACAGCAGTAGTATCACAATGGAGGATGACAAGAGTAGTAGAGTGGTGGTGGTAATTGTTGATGGTGGTGGTGATCTCTGGTGGCACCTCAATGGCCGGCCTGCAGCAGACCTGCGCTGGTCACAGTCGCTGTGAGACAGCACCTCCATAGTTGATGAAGTCAACGCCGGTCAATTGATCGAGACTGATAATGACTGCTAATGATGAAACTGAAAGATGACGATGGTTTCACTATCGATCTTCAGAGTGAAAGTAGAGCAAAAGCACAACAGTAGGGAACACAGTGACACACGGACAAGGATGAAAAGAGAAAGCACTTTCACGGAAACAAGTCGAACATGGATGATGGTTGTTGTTGTTGCTGTTGTTGTTGTTGTGATAACTTAGATAAGATGAAGATTGCAAAAAAAGAACAAAAGAGCGAGAGCAGAGCTCGATCCAGCGTGGTCGGGCCGTGCGTATAGTACGTGCGATCTTGGATCCTCTTCAACAAAAAAGTGGTCTTTTATTTTCTAATCAAACAGCTCAATCTTCTGCTGCTTCTGCTGCTGAAGATCGACGAACTTCTAAATCTGCTGCTGCAGCCTCCTTTTCTTCTACTGTTTTCTGCTGATGCTGATGCTGCTGCTGTTTGAGGCACGTGTCAATCATCGTGACACTAGAGAATTAGTCGTTGAAGAAGAAGACAGAAGATAGAAGAAGCAGAGATGACACGCGATACAGCGAAAGACAACTTTTGTGCTGCTGCTGAAGAAGAAGAAGAAGAAGTGATCTAGAGTAGAGTAGAGTGGGGTAGAGAACAAAAGAAGAAAAACAAGAGAATTTTAATTACGCTGAAGGCACTGTGGGCAGAAAGAAAGACAACAGTGAAGCTGAGGGAAGGGAAGGAAGGGAAGGGGGAATGCCACTGACACATGTCACACATCGGGAAACGATGTTGCTGCTGCCGTTGAAGTTGCCACAAGTGGAAAAGAGGGTATTCCTCCCGCCACCATCATCGTCATCATCATCATCAGAACCTAATTAACTGGCAGCGAAAGAGCAAAACAGCAAGAGACTCCAACTCCGAAACTGAAGCTGACTGACTGTGCTGTGGGCACAAACTGTTGCACTCAATTAACTGTCGAGTAGTGCACTGCACTTCCACTGTTGCTGATGCAGTCTCTCAACGGAACCAGCGAGTTGGAGTACAAATACACAGACTGGCAAACTCAGTGTGAGATAGCTTCGCTTTGCCACGGACAAATCGAAAGCAGACGGCAGCAGAAGTGTGCTGTGCCTGCTCTTGCTTTGCTGCCTCCTCCTGCCTCCTGTCGGGACATTGACGATGATGCGCGACTGATGTGCGCCACTGGAAGAACTGGGAAACCGCACACAAACACACACACACAAGCGATAGTTAGTTGCAAATGCTCTGTGGTTGTGTGCTGGTGCTGCACTTGCCACTCTTCAGTTCATCAGCATCAGCAGAAGTTGAGTTGAGTTGAGTTGAGTTGAGAGTTCATTGAGAGTACCACCGCCGCCACTACCATCACAGGCAAATGCGTAAACAAATGTGCACACAGCAGCACGCCATGAGTGCGCACAAATTCAAAACACACTTTGCATTCAACAAAAGCAAAAGCTTGCACTGCTGCTGCTGATGCTCAATGGGTCAGCACCAGCAGTTCTGCAAGCTGAGATTGAAGTAGAAAGAGATTTTCTCAGGAGAGAAAAGACAGAGAAGAGTCTGGCAAGTCACTCTCTTGGTGGTGGTGATGATGAGCTTGAACATACTCTCTCATCACACTTGTAGCACAGCAGCTGAAGATGAAGAAGATTCTACCAGCAGAAGTTAATCAAAGTCAGCAGACACGAGAAACAGAATTTTGGGTAAGGGAGATGAGAGAGAGAGAGAGAGAATTAATCAATTTGAAGCAGAGCACTCACACACACTGTTGAACAGAGAACAGAACAGAGATATTTTGAATGAGAGCATGACTTGCAGTACTTTAGAAAAGCGGAAAAAGAGAGAAAACCAGCGCAAATAAACCGCAAATTCCGGCAGTTTCGACAGAGCCGATAGAAGACAGACAGAAGCTGAGAATCGACAGAGTGCTCACCGGCCACCAAACTGCTCATTTTCTCAGGAATTGATGCAAACGCTCAATTCTTGAGAAAATGCAGGAAAAGAGGGCAAAAGGGAGATGATGATTTAAATTAAGCGTCAGCTAGTGCAATTAACGCGGAGCATCGAGGACAGCGACCATGAAGCTAAAGATGGTCGGCACGTATGGGCAATAGATCAAATCTGTGTGGATGGCACACTGACTGACTGACTGACACTAGAGCGACACACTCACACTCGAAAAATGGATGAAGCAAAAAAATATGTATAAAAAGCAAAAAAATGTCCGTCAAAAGAGAGCTAAGGCCGGCGACTGCGAGTTAAGCGCAAAAAAGCGGAGATTAATGTGGGAGCACTCCATTGCACTGGAAAAAGACTAAGGTGTCGAGGTGATCAGGTGGTGATGGTCAGCAAAGAAGTAAAAAGAAGCAAGAGAAAAGGATGAAGAAGAAAAGTGGCAAAAGAAACTAGGACAAGAGAGGGAGAAAGACGGGTAAGCGTGTGGAGGCAGGTTATTAAGAAGAAGAAAAAGAAGAAGGGGAAAAAGAGAGGGAAAAGATGGAAAGGATGGAAAACAAGCACACTTACACTGCTAACTTTGGCGTCAGACCGCGCGCTGCTTTCTTTCACCGGTGTTTTGACTGATTGGTGACTGAACAGGTGTTGTAGCAGTTTATGAGTGAATGAAAAAAATGCAACTGACCACTAACGGCAGTGGACAGCAGTAGTGATGAGAGCACAGGATATTTTTTGCCAGTTATTATTTTTTTCAAGCTCACTTTTGACGTCTGAAAATCACAACACACAAACTGCTTAGGATGAAGGTGATTTTGATGTTTGTGGGCTAATCTAAGCTGTTGAGATGATGCCTAGGGTGTTCACTTCACGTGTGCACTTCAAAGTGCAACCGGTGCACAGTTGTTGTTGTTGTTGATGATGTGGTGGTGGTCGTAGCGGTGGTAATACAGAGAACAGATCGGTGTTGAACACACGTTAGGTGAAGAAGAAGAAGAGGAAGAAGAGGGGAAGAGGGAGCACAATGTAGAGCACGGCTGAAACAAAACCGGCAACGAGAATGAATCCAGCGAGTTGCGGCAGCAGCACTGTGGTCCTCGCTGAACGGGCACTCCAACTCGACTGAAGAGAGTTCGTCGACTGTGCCAGCCAACTGTGTTTAGCTAAAAGAGAGAGAGAGAGAGAAAACAGCTGCAGACGAAACTGAGCAGCAGGCCAAAGCTCTCTTCTCTCTTTCTCTCTCTCTCTCTCTCTCTCGTGTTCACTGCCGCTGTCATGGGCACACTGCACCGAACACTGTGCACTGTTCTTGGCCGGCTCAGGTTCAGTTCAGGCAGTTGAAGCTTTGGCTTTGGTGGTAGCTTCAGCCTCAGTCGACTCAGCAGCCATCTGCAAGGGCACAGAAGAAACAGTGGAAGAAATTAAAAAGCAGAAATTGAAAGACGAAGAAGAGGAAGAGGAATCATCATCAAAAGTACATTTCAATTTGTTTCTTTTCCTGCTGCTGCTGCTGTTGTGGAGGCCGTGTAGTGCCGGCAGAAGCATTTTCGCAAAAAGATTGTGCTGATTAGTGATCTCCAGGACTTTCAGTGATTTGCTGGGCAATTGGCAATTTTCACTGCTACTAAAATGTGCAGTTGTTGTTGGTAGTGATGGTGGTGGTGGTGGCTGTTGCACAGTGGCACATGTGCCTAAGCTTTGGCTGTTGCTGCTGTTTCTAATTTTTCTAATCTAATCAGCAGCGAGTTGATGCAGCCGCCTAATTGCCCACTGCTGCTGCTCCTCGTCTGACGATGTCTCATTTGCTCTGATTGACTGTCCCTCTCTGCCTGTCTGACTGACTGACTCTTTTGAGTCACACTGCAGATGCCATTTGTGATTTCCTTGCCTTTTTTACTGACTGACCCCTCTGTTCTCCTCCTCCTCCTCTTCTTCTTCTTCCTTCTTCTTCCTCATAAAATCTCGACTAATCTTTCTTTTCTCGTTTCTCGTGGTCCGTCCAGTCCGATTTTTATTCTCAGGAAGACTTTCATCAATGACTGCCCGACTAAGAAGAACAACTTCTGTTTTTAAGTATATTTTTGAAAATGACGTTTTTTTGTAAGATACATTTACAAAATACGTCATTTTCAAAAATATATTTTAGAACTTGTTAAATCACGTGACCCAAATTTCTTACAGTGTGTACGGCCTGGTCGATGAGGAAGAAGAGCTGGCCAGTGATCTGGACTGATGCATTCACTCGACGTGTGTTGAACATATCTGCACCACTTTTTGATTCAAATTATTTTGAAACAAATATATTAAGATGTTGTGTAAAAACGAGTTTTATTTTTACATTTTTAATTGGATAAAGGTTTATTGAAACTGTAAAACTTTTTTGCCAGAACAGTTTTTTCTGTTTATTTTTATCAAAAATTAAAATGATTTGATTGTTGATAAATCAAATCAAAGTTCATTTGGGTTCTTGGTTCACCACTTGTAAATAGTATATAAATCCCCATTTTAGCTCAACGGTGGCAACAGAGGCACTTTTCTCTTCTGTTGACACAATAATAAAAACAATAAAAGCTAGTTAGACCCGGGTCCTAGTGCCACTAGTGTTTGGTCGCAGTGAGGCGCTCGTGTGCCCCTGCCTGTCTGTCTGCACATGCTCTGCAAAGGCCTTGGGGACACTTTGTGGTGGTGTCTCCAGGGCAAATACTGAGCTCAGGGTGCTCAGGGTGTTCAGCCGGCGTGGCTTGTTGCAGTGCTCACTCACTCATTCTCTCTGTGCACCCTCCATTACACTGCACAGTGCACACCGACTGCTCACACACCAACACCACAACACATTCATCTCGCCATTTTGCATCACCTTTTGCTGCAGATCGTTTACTTCAAGTCACCAACCACCTCATCAAACAGTCCACAACCACGGACATGGATGAACATCAGCAGATTGTGGTGGCCACCAGCAAGTTAGGCTCTGTTATGAAGTCTTATATACAAGACCAGGCTAAATTTCTCCGCGCCAACGCTCACGAACGTGTGGACAAATTTTTTGATGTCATCACTAATGAGATGACTCAGAAAATAACTGCCAACTTGAACGACTATGAGTTTGTGAAAAAGCTACTCAATGAGCCCCAAAACCCGGAATCTCGCCATCATCAGCATCAGCATCAGCATCGCCATCATCATCATCATTCCTTCAAATCATCTCATAACAAAACACCGTCACCATCCCCACTATCCAGCCTCTTTCCTGTTGACCAGCTGAAATCGTGGCCAGCCGCCACTGCTGCTGCTGCTGCCTCCAAAGTACCCGTCACTGCTCACCATCATCTGCAACAGCCATCTGCACACCGGGCACCAGTAGTACACTGTGGCCAGCCCAACCCAAATGTGCAGAGCAACATAGCCGCTCACTCTTCCTCTCCAATGTACGCCCACCATATGAAGCAGCATCAGCAGAAATCCCACCCGCAATCCAACTCCATCATTTCTCAACGATCATCATCATCATCATCACTTCAGCAGCAGGCTGAAGAGTGGTGGTGCCCACCGGCTAAAAAGGCCAAGCAGACCGATGATGATGATGATGACGACGACTCATTATTATTAAATGCTGCTGAGGGTCGATGCAACAGTCCCGACGGCAGCGACAACAGCAGCGACAGCGACGGCACTCACATTTCAATTCTGAGTGACACCGGCGGCAGTGATGCCGGCAATGATGTACACAGCCCCAGCTCGGAGACTCACAATCGGAGCCACAGCAGCCCTAGCAGCTCAAGCAGCGGCCCTAGCAACTTTAAAAAGGACATCATCGCCAGTTTCATAGCTAACTCTGCCGCCAAACCGACCACCACCGCCCAGCCGACCACCACCACCAACTCAATCTCTAAAGCAAACACCGCTTCAACCAGCGCCAGCAGCAGCAGCAGCAGCATCAACTCCTCTATTCCTAAATTCGTACCTCACAACCTCACTGTCTCCACCACCACTGCCACCACCAAATCTAGCTCTTGTGCTAAAAACAGTTCCAGCTTACAAGTTAACCCACTTCGGTCAGCAGCACCAGACAACAGTTCACGCATTGAAACCACTGCTAAAGTAAATCACTCCAGCTCAGCCATCATCATCATCAACGACGACGACAGCGGAAAAAGCGCCACCAAAAGCGCAGAAAACAACAACCATCTCACTAAGGATGATTTCCTGCACACTGCAGAAACCGGCAGCGCAAATGGCAGCAGCAGCAGCAGCAGTACCGGCAGCCAAGGCGGTGGCAACCGATTTCCATTGTTTGCAAACACTAATGGTGATGGGCTGAAAAGTGACAACAATGCTAAGCACGGCAGTCACCTCTTCACTGACTCCTCCGCCTCGTTCAACAGCACTGACGCAGACCACTCCATCAACCAGGACGAGGACTTCGCTTCTTCGGCGGACCACACTTCGGGCCGAAAATTCGGCCGTCCTCCTTCGGAGGGCGTGTTGATGACGGGCAGCAGCAGCAGCAGCAGCAGCAGCAGAATTAGCTGCTGCGACACTACCTCAACTCTGAAGCGGGAGAGGCACTACAAGGGCGCCTTCATTCTCTGCGACGTGCCCAGCTGCGCCCGGCCCTTCGACAATCCGACGTCGCTGAACCAGCACCTGGAGAAGGTGCACCGCATCTACCCGGTCTTCTGCGTCATCTGCTCGGCCACCTTCCCCACCGGCCAGCTGCTGAGGGAGCACATTGAGGCGGCGCACGGCAGTCAGCGCAAGTTCCACTGCAACCTCTGCTACTCCGCCTATCCCTCCTACCGCAGTCTCTCGACGCACTTCAAGCGACAGCACTTCAAGCGCAACTACAAGTGTCCCCTCGAAGGGTGCCCGTTCACCGCGGATCAGCCCATCACCGTCATGGAGCACCACGCAGAGGCGCACAAAACGCAGTTGAAGGCTAAAAAACGTCGCCATGACGACGTCGCCAGCACAGTCGCAACCACTGCAACTCAGCCATCAACATCGACAACAGCAGCAGCAGCAGCAGCAAATTCGGCGCCAGTTTTTTTCGAAAATAGAAAATCAGAAAATCGAAAACTAGTAAACTAGTAAGTAAGTTTTGCAATAATACAAATATAGTCGCTTAATATTAACTTACTTCTAACTTCTAACAGAACAAACACAGCAACAGCCAGTCATCTTTAATAGGCTGGAAAACAGCAACACAACTGGAAACAGACAAACCATTACTCTGGATCAAATCACAATCGATCAACTCAACCCATAACAGCGGCACTAACAAGCTCAATTGTATTACTTTACACTGATATTATGTCCATTTTTTTTGCTTAATGAAATGTATAAACTTTTAACTTGTAAATGTCAGCAAATGGCTAACATAATGCAAATAAATTGAAAATGAATTGAAAAAAGGTAAATAACTTACACTTTCTGTGTTTTAAGTTAAAGTTGGCTAGCTGGTTTAACTTTAGGTTTAGTTCATCAACAATTTCTTCAACCGTGGGCAAACAGCAAATTGGCTTGACATGAACACACAATGTCCATGAGCACATATCGAAAAGGCTGTTGACAACAAGCCAGAGAGTAATGAGCATTTGCAAACAGAGGCATCAGGAGAAAGTAGTAGTTCACCAAAGCGAATTGAACCACGACAAACCTGCGTTTATCAGTTGTTCCATCAGGAATCAAGGAGCCAGTTTGGGGCGAGGAATAATATTACTATTTGCAGAAAGAAGATTTTCAGTGCTTGAAAGGAACTCAATTGAATCATTGAGAAACTGATGAAAAAAGCTCTGGTTCCAAGTAACAACGAAAGCAGGGGAGGGCAAAACTTGTTGAACAATCAAAGTCAACAGTTTCTTTGAAACAAACAAAAAGTGAAGCTTGGTGTTTTAGAATAGCAACACAAAGCTTTACCTTATCACCACTTTCTGAAATGGTACTTCAGTGTTCGGTTTTTTTAAAGTGAACATTTCAGTCCGACAATCTTTTCAAACATATTTCCATTTTGCTGGAAATATGTGTTTCCACTAAAATTCAGCTGAGATTGAGTACCACTCGACTGGTGGTGGAGCAACACGACGGGGTAATCAAGAAGTTACCGTTGTGAGCTCAGTGAAATAGCTCGCTTTTCGAAGAGTTTCGAAGAGTCGAATTCGCTCGTGGACAGCATGTGTTGATCAAAGGCGAGAAAAAAAAGTGAACGAGAGTTGACATTGCTATTGCTGACTTGAGAAACTTTGGTGTTCTTTGACTGAACCCTGGGGCAAACCACACAATCACTTCCTTATTTGCTTGTCCAATGACACGAATGTTTGATGGAATGAAAGTCGATTCGATGTCCAGTTGAGTTGAATTGAGTAATGGACATTATCGGCAACATTGGAACAAGTGGATTGAGTTTTCCTTAGCTTCAGCTGCAGCTGCAGCAACGTCATTTTTTTCTTTTTGGCCAAAATCTTTGCCAGCACTTCTTTAGGCAGTTTGTTGTTATTCTTTGCTTCTTTCGTTGCTTGCGGTTTTTCGCAGACATAGAACTTCCACCAAAGTTTAGCTTGTTGACATATTTTAGTTAACAGCGCCACTAGACTTGGCCGATTGTTGACTAAATCAAGTAAAAGGTTGTTAGTTAAGTTTTAAACAGATAATATGTGCTTGAGAATAAGTTAAAGAATAGTTTTGTTTTATTTTAAAAGTTGAAAACTAAAACGACAAACTCATTGCTGCCGTACACTGATGTTTGTCTACATGTGCCTTCTTCTTCTTCTTCCTTCGATGATGCGTTTACAGTCCTGCTAATGAGCAGCAGCAGCAGCAGCAGCAGTAGCTAGATTTGCAAATGCAGCATTTGGGTGGCAAAAATAAAAAAACCGAGGAAGAAGAAGAAGAAGAGGTCGGCGCCGACGCCGACAAAATCAAACAAGTGCGCTAACAGACAGCATCGACGAGTTTGCAGCATCAAGTTTAGTGCACTTTCTGCACTCTTCTTCTTCTTTTCTTTAATAATGTGAGACGACTGGACTGGCAAAAAAAGTTTGGAAGGTAGCAGCATCAAAGGAAGACGAAGAAGAGGAGGAGGAGAAGATAATAAAAAAGACTGCAAAAAAATTGGCCAACTCGTTAACAGGTCGTCTTCAGAGGTAACAGCTTAGCTTTGCATCTTTTTTCGTCTTCAGTCTTTGCTGTTTAGTGAGGCAAAGTATGAAGTAGAGATAAAGAAGAAGACCGCTGCTTTAACGGACGTAGAGGAATGAATGAATGAATAAAAAGGAAGGGATGAATTTAAGGTGGTGGAATGTGTTTTGCACCGAAGAAGAAGGAGAAGAGACGCGTGGGCGACACGAGCAATCAAAGGAAACAGACGGCAAGGGCAAAAACAAAAGGCTGCAAAAATGTGTGAGTGAGTGGGAAAACCAGGGCGATGCTGGCATTAACCTAGTAGACATCCTCTTTTTCCAAAGAGGTAGACAGCCTACAGTTTACCGTCTGCTTTCTAGGGACTTCAAGTAAGACAGCCGACAGTGCAGCAGGCTTTTTCTTTGCTGATGAACTCAATAACACTACCTCGAAAATTAGATCTTGGTAATCTACCAAGCAAAGCTAGAGAAGAGGAAGTCGTAAAAGAATGTTCACACAAATGTTCACACCTAAATCACACAAATGCTACTCTTAGAATCTCAGCTTTTGATTGCCAATCGATCGAGGCAGCAGCAGCAGCAGCATCAGCAATGTCTAAATAAATAGTAAAACACACTGAAAAAAAGACTGCAAATTGACTGATCGATGCTGTAAAAACAAACACTAATGATGATGATGATTTGAAGTGGACTTTGACTGACTGACTGTCACCATACTGAGCGTTCACGGTGTAATAATAAACAAGACAAGCCCGGCAACAAGCACCACCAGCATCGGCAGCGAATCGGATCTGACACTTGACATTACCACTGATGCTGCCTCTGCCAGTCGTAATCATTAGCCATACCAAACCATTTCTCTCATTTCACTTAGCACCAGTCAGTTTAAGAAGTGAGGCAAAAGTGAGGCACATCTGTTTAAAAAACTGCAAAACTGAAAATAGATCTTTCAGCAGCAGCAGCGGCAGCTTAACTCTCTGGTCAACGGCCAAAGATCGCAAGGGAGCAAAAACTTCTTCTTCTTCTTCTTTTTCTTCTTCCTCTTCTTTTTTGGGTGACAGACATGTTTACAGACTGGTCAATCATTGGCTCTGGTTCTGGTTTTGGTGGCAAGCAATCACCCTAGCTGATTGACTCTGGTGTTTCAGAGCAGTGAGCGAGAATGAGTACCGCACGCTGAGCGCGACATGTAGCCTCTAAACACCCGCATCAGCATCAACATCAGCATCAGCACATTGACATTGAATAGAAAGAAGAAAGAAGGAAAAAGGCAAAGGAAAAATAAAAGATTGTTGCAAGGGCATCAGGCGGAATTTGCATGTGTTAGATTGTGCCCAATGTGCACAATTCACACTGTGCCCAGACATGCACACACACATTTTGTTGTTGATTGTGCTTTGTGCATCTCCAGCGGAGAGCAGCAGCAGCAGCTCTTCTGGGCACAGCTCAAGAGTGAAAAGACTTGCTTCTAATGACGGGTAAACACAGCTCTGTCCTGTTGTAGCTGTGTCTGTCGCAGTTGGAGGTGCCTGTTTGCTGGCCATTGGCACTGCAACTGAACGGTAAACACTGTGGACCTTACTGTTTACTGTGTTGGAAAAGTGTGTGAGCACTACTGTAGTAGTGTCGGTGGGTCTGTCAATCAAACTCATCTCTCTCTCTCTCTCTCTCTCTTGGTCTTGACCAAAAGAAGGAAAAGAGGATGTCTCATCCACTTCAGTTTAATGCTTCGATTGTTTGGATTGGGTCCGATGCTGCTGCTGCTGATGGTGTTGATGATGAAATTCGATGATGACCAAATGAATCAGGAGGAGAAAAATTAAGAGGACCAAGAGAACAGCGCATTTGGGCAACTAGTGCACTCATCCACTTGAGAAGGATTACCAGAAGGAAAAAACATTGGCCTCAGTTTTGAGAAAGCGAGAATTAACAGTGCACTTCAGGCAGGACGCGCACACATTCCAAACAACTGCAAATTGTGGAGGAACGCCAAAAGCTGTTGTGCAAGCTCGGATTTGCAAACTTAGTTTTGCTTCCACTCAAGTGTCTTACAATTGAGTGCAAGAACACTCATTTGCTGATCGATTGATTTTTGCTTGGAGGAGACTTTTGAACAAGTGTGGGCGTAGGTGTTGCTGGTGGAAACTGGCCATCCTTTCTTTTTCTTTCTTCTTCTTTTCCCTGATGCCATTTGCATGATGCAGTCCGATCAATTAATCCCGAGCCTGGCCGGCCGGCAATCAATCAAGTGATGGCTGCTCAATTAGCAGCTCTGTCTCTGTCCATCTCTTACTCTTTTGGACTCTGTCACTCTTTGTCTTTGCCCCCTCTTCTTCTTCTTCTTCTTCGAGATCACCTCGCTGATGATCGATCTGGTTGATCTCCTGAGCACAAGTTTAGGCGCTTTCTCCTCTCTCTCTCTCTCTCCTTTCTTAAAGGACTAAAGCTAATCCTTTCGCTTTGCTGCGGAGGCAGAGGCTTACGAAAGTGTCTAGGTTCTCTCTCTGCTGGGCATCATCTTGTTATCTTCTGTTCTGCTGTTTCCAATCAGTTGACCGCTATTTTTGCGCCACTTCAGCTGCTGGCAAAACTGCTGAGCAGGAGAGAGAGAGAGAGAGAGAGAAAGAGAACTGGCTATTTTAATCACAAATCCACCAACTTTGAGCATAAAAAAAGAGAAAGAGAAGTGCTGGGCGCCAAAAGCGGCAAAGTCGACTGACTGACTGACTGACCGGTCAGCGGTGAATCAATCGCCAGGCAAAATCTTCACCTCAACAAGTGCCCAATCACTTCACGCCCAATCGATTTGCACAGTGTTTGATGTGATCAAATCTGCTGATGTAAAAGCTGCTTGCAAACAGCTTTTGACCCTGATCGGAAGAGGCATTTTGGGGAGAAAAGAGGAGGAGAAGGAGAAAAAAATATTTGTCATTTGCATTTTTAACTGCTTGCTAATCGCATTTTCTGTCTTTACTAAAACTGAAGAGAAACTACTACCAGAAAAACTTTGAGTTTGCTTGCAAGTGTTGATCAGTAGCATCGTTTGAGGGGGTTTGTTCTTTGGCTGTTTTTCTGCTGTTATCTGGCAGCATGCCTAATCCTCGACGATTAGCAAAACTCAAAAACTTGCTGCGGTTTTAAAGTCGATTAGGCGCCCGCGCGACAAATGACTAGCTCACAGCTCTATTTTTCTCATCAATTTCTCCACTTTTCAAGCTTTGAAAACTAATCCGAATACACAGAATGAGATATGAAAAAGAAGACAGACACTGAGAGCCAATACATCACCAGTGGTGATTCACCACCACCACCACCACCACCAAAGAAGGATATCATCATAACTTTGTAGTTCTCAGACAAAATAATAAGAAAAAAAGTACAGCATCACTGACTGAACAGAAGCAAACTCGAAGATTAACTCCAAACTAGGAACAGAAAAATCTTTCTCCTACTTGAGGATTTGTGATTTTTCAAAGCTTCATTACTTATATTTCGCTCTCTACACTTGATGACACAACATCTCACAAGATTCATTCGCTCTTGTCTGTCATGAAAGAAAGCTTGCAGCTTTAGCGCTGTAGATCACCAAAATAAAGTGAGAATGTTTTGGCAAAGCAAAGCCAGCAAGTGAGTGAGTGAGTGAGTGAGAACCGATGATGACAAATGACTTGTGAATCTTAAAGACAAGACGAAACGGTGTCTCTCTTTTCACTCTTTTCAGGAAAATCACACTCATCAACTACTACATTGCAGCTTTCCTAAAATAAAGTGCACGAGGCACATCGGCACTTGCAAGTCCAAATCACGACCTTTGCCTAACAAAAATCGGCGGCAACTCGCTCTCTCTCTCTCTCTCTCTCTCTCTCTCTCCAAAAGTGTTCATTTGGTTTTCCACTTCTTTTCCCCCCTCTTTTCAGTCGTCTGCCAAATCAAATCAGCGTAACACGCACCTCCCGCTCACGCCCAAACATTTTCTGACTCTGACTCGGAACACTTTTAGTACACTTTCATTTTTACAACTGCACAAAAAAGCTGACAAGCAAGCACTCACAACCTCAAACTGAGCCTGTCATGAGGCCAAACCAGAATCAGACTTTTGGATTCTCTACCATAAAAAACTGAAAACAAAGAGGGTAATTATCTACTGACTGACTGACTTCCACTTTGCACTCAAACACACTTGTCTGCGTTCAGGAGTTCGCGTCAGACAAATTCGCTCGTTCGCTCGCCTTTAAATGATGATTAATTGCGCTGAGCTGATCAATTGATCGACTGTTGCTGCTGACCAGAAAAGTTTAAAAAGGGATAAACTGCTGAACTGTTTTGCTTCGTTGTACATCGTTATTCTAAAAGGAGAAAAAGGGAGAGAGAGGGAAGTGATTGATGAGCTGGATGACTGACTTTGTGGCCTGTACAACACAGCAAAGTGCTTGTGTGTTCTGTGTGCTTGCTAAAGTGATGCTAAAGATGAAGAAGAAGAAAAAGAAGAAAACAGAAAGCCTTTTTAGATTCAAAGAAAGAGGATAAAGTGATTCGAGTTGCCTGAAGTTGAAAGAAAAAACTGAAAAAAACTAGTCTATTGTTAAATCGTGGTAATCTAAACCAAAGTGCGGAAAAGTAGCAAAAAAGAAGAGGAAGAAAAAGTTTAGTGAGTTTCAGTAAGTGGTCGTCCTCTCTATGTTCATTCTCTAATGGGCGCTCCACTCGTTAATTGATTTATAGTTAAGAAGTTGGGTAGCATCATTGTCTAGTTTTTCAGTTGAAAAGAAGTAAACTACACTCCATTGTACCACAGACAATTTGCTTGATCAACATCAGAAGCCAAATCTGGGCAATAAATCATCAGTGTTTTTGCTTTTTCTTTTCCTTGTTTAGCTGCTGCTGATGGAAATCATCAATCAGTTGACAACTGAAGAAGACGATGAACCGAAAACCAGCACCATCAACATTAGCTCCTACCAAATTATCGACGCTAATGAAGAAGAACCGACTGACTCTAGAGAGAAAAAGAGGAAAACTGGTTCCAGAACACAACACACTAATTTCTACACAACTAAGCACTGACTGGTCAGCTGCTGCTGGTTTAAATCAATCTCTCTTCTTCATCTTTCTTTCTCTTGTTCATCGTCTCATGAATGCACAAGTGAAAAAAAATTGGTAAGCTGCAGTAAACAGATTCACTGGCCTCACTTCTCTAACATCGTGGCAGATATATCTCGCACCAAAAGCAGTAGATCCCATTAGATCTTGCCTTGCTTGCGTTTGTGCCCCTGACACATCACTGAGAACTTATCACGAGGATTTATCTACAACAACTACAGGCGCAACTTCTTCTTCTTCTTCTTCTTCAAGAGATGCACTGCATCTTCTTTTTAGCCATCGACCACTTTGCTGGCTGGCTGGTGATGACTGATTTACGATTATCAGCGGCGGCGGCGGCGGCGACGACGGCAAGTAAAGTCAGTTTTTAGCTGCAACTGAACAAAAACTGTTTTTTAGCAGTAGTGGTAGTGGTGGTAATGTTTAGAGTGCCGTCAACAGCAGCTCAAATGAGTGATGACTGCTGCTGCTGCTCTCCACTGACTGGTAATTAAAAGTCAAGGAAAATGATGTGCAAGAAAAAGAGAGTTCTATCTTTGGAATTAGTTAAGGGGACCACTCGGAACGAACTCCTTCCCTTCCAATTGGCCGACCGGGAACGGTGGCCGCTGGAAACGGTCATCAAGGGAGCGTCGAGGAGCGGAGCGTCTAAGCCCTGGTCCTCAGCTCCTGCTTCGCGCTCAGGAAGGAGCCCCTTTCCTCGTCATCGTGGGCTCAGCCAACTTCATGGAGTTCATGAAGCTGAAGAAACTTACTTCAATAGATCCCTTGAAGTATGAGTCTTGACTCTCGGTTGGCCAGTGAGCCCACTCTTGGACAAAACCGCTGCTGCAAAGTGTACAGTCGGTGACTTTGATTTGGCCATTTATTGAAAAGCTTTAGTTTGGAAATGCATGACGATTTTGGTATCACTGAAAAGAGTGGGCATTACTCTATCATTTTGTGAATCTAGTTTTTAGGAAAATTACGGTTAAATCTGGTTAAATTATACCTAAAGTTAAAAATGACACTGTTGAGAATTCAGTATCCAGCCCTCAGTGATAAACAGAGTTTCCAACAGTATTCCCCAGAGACCAAATAGTTGAGGCTGCACGGGGTTTCCCTCTTTCTAGCCCCTCAAGTTTAATGATTTGCACTAACACAGCTCCCAAGGATGCACTCTTTATAAATACTGTTGTTGTTGCTTTTTATCTTCTTGCTAAATACCCGATTTGCATATTTTTAAAATAAGCCGAAAATGAGCAGCAGCATCCTCGCCGCTAGTGTGGTGTGTGGTCCCTACTAAAAATACCTAAACTTGGTTGTCTCCTCTTTGCTTGCACCGTTATCTAAACGTCCAGCTAATGATAATGGCACTGTTTTTCTTCACTGCTCCTATCTTTGTCAGCCTGTTTGTGTGTCCAATTTTAAATTGTTGGCAATCACCGATCGATTCAGGTGGTAACATGCAGGTGGTAATTAGGATGAAGGAGTAGTTTGCAGTGCTGCTGCTGCTGTTGTGCTAATGAAAATGCAACAACAACAGCAGCAGCAGCAGCAGCAGCAGCACACTTTAAAATGCAAACACACGAACTGGAGATTGGGGCACGTCGCATTACACAACATATAACTGCTCAAATTATCTTCTTCTTCTTCTCCACTTCTCAGCAACAACAGCAACAGCAACAAACACTGTAAACAACAATTAACCCCGCACTGACATTTTAGGCTGACATTTGAGGCTCACTGACACGACACTTAACACTTCTCTCTGTCTCCTGTTGAAGATTATCTTCAAGCTTCAGTGCGCACAGATTGAGATCAAGATGGGTTGAGGAAATGGAAAAAGAAGAGCAGCTGCTGCCGCTTCCTGCTGTAAGGAAGCAGCAGTTATTTGATTTTTAAAAACTCGAGTTTTGTTTTTTTCAGCGCTCTGGAAACACCTGTTCAGAACATTCTGCTTGAAATAAAGCAGTCACAAGAATTGACCATTTTTCATTTCTCACCACCTAACACACCTTCGTTTTTAACACCCCGTTTGTTTTGCTGATTAGCTGCAAACATGCAAAGCTAGCAAAACTAGCAAGGCTGTAACAAATGATTGGCGGCGCACACTTTTTTTGTTTACAGGCGGAAGAGTAAAAAAAATTCATCAAACAAACAATGCAAGCTCATCAGTGGTGATGATCATCATCACTCTCATCATCATCATGATAAAAGGGTAAAGGGGTAAAGAAGGGGCTTCCAGTCAGTCAGCCATTCAGTCAGAGATTGTTGGCCAGAGATTCAAATCTGACCAACAACTTCTGTAATATAAGTTCACGCAAGACGGGCACACTTGATTGAGATTGTTGATCTCTCTCCCTTTCCTTCCCAAGGGCGCTAATTGGAAACGCTTAGAAGAAAAAAGAGGTTTTGTTTTACACAGGCACAGACCGACTGATACCTACTAACACCACCACCACCACCAAAATAAAAAAAAAGACCTCTTCTTCTTTGCAGTTTGGCACTTTGGACATTGCCAGGCAAGTGAAGCAAGTGAGTGAGTGCCCGTTAATGGCCGATAATTGTTATGCTAATCGAGCAAACTGCTGAGTTTGAGTCACTAAAGGGGAAAGGTGAGTTCTGGTAAGCTAATAGCCAGCATTTGTTGAGCTCGCTATGCAAATGAGATGTAACGGAGAGAGAGAAAGAGAGAGAGAGAGAGAGAGAGAGAGAGAGAGAGAGAGAGAGA
>JAALOO010000560.1_pt1 | contig 32424 bp, 17 predicted proteins | sample 7257641 | NCBI WGS metagenome assembly JAALOO01 (sample SAMN14085613, study PRJNA598686) | mite metagenome | biome: ENVO:01001000; feature: ENVO:01001002; material: ENVO:01001226; isolation source: single female mite from University of Michigan culture on fish food culture... ...
CTATAACGGTATACCCAATGTGCTTCCTGATGAATATGTCAGCGGCCTTCAAATTGGAGATCTTCTGAACAATGAGGATCAGAATCCCCTGATTTATAGCGGCCGGAAATAATGCTTTCCCTGAAAATCGGCAGATAAAAAAATTATTTATTAACTATTTCTACAGATGGCAAGCGCAAAATATACCGTAATTATTCTCATCTTGATGAGCTGGTTTTCTCCATGTTGCTGGGGACAAACACCCGAATGGAAAAAGAAATATGATAATCCACAACTGCTCGAAAAGATGTTTGCCGAGCCCCCATTGTTCTATGCTCCTCATTTCTTTTGGTTTTGGGACGACACATTACGTAACGATCAGCTCACCGCATCCATGGCATCCCAAATGATGAAACAGCGTATCAACCCCGGATACGCTCATCCCCGGAGTTCCATGAATCGGACCGATACAAACCTGCATTCTCTACCCCTAGCGCAATATTTAAAAGAACCATGGTTCCATAGCTTCCACCAGGCATTAGAGCAAACCTCCAAGGCGGGTTTCACCTTGGGCTATTGTGATGATTACGACTGGCCCAGTGGCCAGGCAGCAGGCAGGGTGCTGGAGGAACGTCCAGATTTACTCGCCGAGCATCTGAAATGGAAAAGGTCGGAGCTGAAACAAGGGGAGTCCATGAGGTTTGATTCTGTGGATTTTGTAGTCATCGGAGAATTGACGGAAGGAAAACTGGATGCCACGACGCTGCGGGTACTGGGGCAAGACACACAAAATTGGTCCGCTCCTAAAGGGCACTGGATTGCATACAGCTACACAAAGGAATTTCATCCTGGAGCCGATGGCGGCCGGGTAAATTACCTCCACCCGGATCTGATGAAAACATTTATACCCCTGGTGCATGAAAAATACCAAAAAGAGTTTGGAGAGAAAATGGGCAGAAGCATCCCCGGTGTTTTTGTAGATCATGAAGGAGACTACGGCTGGCATATCGCCTGGTCAGACTACCTCGCAAAGATATACAAGAATAAAAAGCATCGAGATATCAGGCTGTGGCTCCCCTTGCTTACCGAGCAAGATCGGGATGGAATATATGTCAAGGCACGCAATGACTGGTTCGATATGGTTTCGCAGGCCTATATAGATTGCTTTTTTCAGCCTGTTGTCGACTGGCTTGACAAGCGCGATATGTATGTTATCAGCAACCTATGGGAAGAGTCTCTGCAGACGCAAACCTCGATGGTAGGCGATCTCATGCGGATTACTCGCCAAATTCCGATGCCTGGAAACGACTGCCTAGTGATGAAATCCCAACAAGTACATGACTTTAAAGAGGTTCAGTCCGTCGCAGAGTTTGAAGACCGGCCATTTATGAGTGAAATAATGGGTGTTGCCGGCTGGGATCAATCGCCGCAAATGATGAAGATGACCGTAAACGCGATCACCTCTTTTGGCGTAAATCATATCGTACCTCATGGCATCAACCTCAACAGAAACATAGAACATATCCCCTTCCCAGCGGACTGGTATACCGAAAATCCATATTGGCCGTATCTGCATCAATGGGCCGACTTCTCACGCAGAGCTTCATTTGTCACAAGGCAAACAAAGATCGTCGCAGACGTTTTATTGTTCCATCCCTTGGAAAGCATCTGGGCAGAAGCCCAGGGGATGTTCTCTCACCCGGAAGGCACAAATAATGACCACAACCCGGCCGTATGGAGCCAGACTGCGCAAACAATCAACAATGTCTACAGCCAGGCTATGGAGCACCTGAATACCAGCAACATTGAGTTTCTTGTGGGAGATAACCATTATATAGACAAAGGGGCAATAATAAGTGATGATGGCCGGCCGAAACTGGAGATCCTCGGTCATAAATTTTCGGTTTTGGTATTGCCTCCACTGAGCGTACTGTCCCGGGCAAACTCCAAAAAGATACTGACCTTCGCGCGCGCAGGAGGCCGTGTTGTTCTACTTGGGCAGCTGCCTTCAGGATCGCCAGAAATCGGCAAGATAGATCCAGTGATCACCCAAGATATGAAAGAGCTAGTAAGCCTTCCAAGCATCACCGACCTCTCAGATTCACCAGAGCCACAAAGAAAACTGGCTCAAGAAGTTCTTGGAAGCATAAAAAGCCCGGTGAAACTATCCGGTGCGGGCAGGTTATATACCACGCACCGCACGCTGGGAAATACACACTACTACTGGCTTGCCAACAATACCGACAGCACAAAACATTTTGACGCCTGGTTTCAAGATGGTGAAGGTGGCGCAGAAATTTGGAACTGCGAGACGGGTCAGGTCATACCGGCATATTATTCAACCGATAATGGCGCTAAGAAGGTAAGTCTAACCCTTCACCCTTATGAGGCTTATTGGTTAGTGTTCAATCCCCGTAGCGCTCCGCTGAATCATCCAGTCGTACAGGACACATCCATCAAGGTTCAGCAAATCCAAGATAACTGGAAGGTCAGTTATCCCCATAAGGACACCATATATAGATCGTCCGCAAAAGCATGGCACGGCCTGCCATCACAGATTAGCTATCAGCAGCTGCGCGAATTAATGTCTGGCACTGCTGGGCAAAGGTCTTCGTTTATAGCGGGCTCCTTAGAAAGAACCATTAACAGCGGCGGTGAAACCAAACAGATCCCCTATTCTCCCGCCGCTGGAGAGGACTCCTGGTGGAACCTTGTAATACCTATCGGCGCAAAATCGATTCTATTTCCAGCCGAGATGGTTGGCAGAAAGGTTTGGATCGACGGAAAACAGAAGAAGGTCTCCAGCACGACCGTTAATCTGCACAAAGGAGCCAACAACCTGCTATTCTCCATGGGCATGCACGATTCGCTGCCGGCCAGTCCTATCGGTTTTGATGTGGGGAAAAAAAATATATCTACACCTTTAGCGAGCTGGCATACTTACGGACTGGATCAATATACAGGATATCTGGATTACCAGACAACAATTACGGTCAGTCAGGATGCCGATAAAATGCTGCTTGACCTTGGCAAGGTCAACTACATGGCTGAAGTATTCATAAACGGGAAATCCATCGGAGCAAGATTATGGCCTCCTTATAAATTTGATCTTTCCGGGGAGCTTAAAAAAGGGACAAACACCATAAAAGTACGTACCGGAAATCTTATGGTAAACCAAATGGCACTCAAAGATGACCTTCACCAGTTAAGAACTTGGTCGTGGAACTTTTCTCCAGAACCTGATCTCGAGAATTTTGATAGCGGTTTACTCGGGCCGGTTACACTCTGGAAACATGACAGTACGCAAACTAACACTAACAAACAGGCAAAATTAACGGGTTATGAAAATTGATTTCTTTTGTCCAAGATGGGGCGCCGAGGGTACCGATTGGGTGAAATTCGCGCAGAAAGTAAAATCCGAAAACTTTGATGGTATAGAAGTATTCCCCTTAGAAAATATACCCCAAAATATAAACATGGTGGATATATTGCAAGATAATGAACTAGACTACATACTCTTACACTCGGAACTAAAAGAGGACGGAAGTAATTTCGGGCGCTACATGGATGCCTTAGAGCGTAACCTATATACGCTTATCAGCTATCAAAAAGGCGGAATGAAACCGCGATATATCGTTTCACAAACTGGACGAGAATATTTTAGTATGGACCAGATGGGACAATGTTTTGCTTTATGTGACCGTATAGCGAAGGAATCGGAAATTCAGATTCTGCAGGAGACCCATCGCAATAAATGGTCATACGCCGCACATATTGTCAAAGAGTACCTTATTAAATTCCCTGCGCTTCGATTAGCCCTCGATCTTTCGCACTGGGTGTGCGTATCGGAGAGCTTCTTGCAAGACCAGCAGCAGGCTATTGATTTAGCCATTAGTCATGCCGATCACATACATGCACGGGTGGGCCACACTCAGGGACCGCAGGTAACCGATCCAAGAGCGGAGGAAAATAAACAAGCACTAGATCATCACTTAGCATGGTGGGACAAATGGATGGCTGGACAGCTAACTACGGGAAAATCAAGAGTGACAATTACGCCTGAATTTGGGCCGTACCCGTACATGGCATATGCGACAAATTCAAGAACCCCTATTGCAGATCAGCACGAAATAAACCGCTGGATGATGCGTGCCCTAAAACAGCGTTACAGCTAACTAAAGACACTAACCGATGAAATTCTATCCATTTATTCTGCTAATAGCATTCCTTTCAATCACGCCCGCAGGCAGAGCGCAGATCCACCACGACCCGAAGGCAAAAACCGTCCAAATAAAATCTAAGGACCAGCATATTCTTTTGAATATCGATTATGCCCGTGGCGTCATGATTAATAGCATCGCGGTCGACAAGGCGAATGTCCTAGGCTCAGCGGGTGCTATCACGGCTGTTAAAACGGCGCAGAGCAGCCACAGGTCCACAGAGTCTGCCGCCCTTTCGGTAAAGGTCAATAAGGGAAAAAACCAGATCATACTGAATGAAATAAATATGGGAGATGTCACAGAATCTTGGACATTTAGCCTTAAGGGAAATAGTATTATCTGGACCATAAACAGAAACTATTTAAAGGATATGATGCTGGAAGATATGGCCATGCCGGCCTGGTATTTCCAAAATTTAAAAACCTGGAAAGGGGGAATACTAGACAACGGAGGAATGGTATGGTGTAAATATTTATCCGAGCCAGGCGATACTTACGGCGTGCACACCGGCGGGGTTACATTTTGGAATGAAGACCGGGAGGCTGCCCTAAAAATCACTACGCGCGGGCAGGATCAGCAAAAAACTGCATCCAAATACTCCCACCAGGCTGATGGTACATTTTCTTTCACCACTTTAATTTCTCCGCAGGAGCTTGAACAGCGCTACAACCTGAGCCGTTTTGTACATGGCAAGCAAGATGTATTCGCTCCCTTTGCGGTAAAAAAAGGAAAAGTAACGCTCGCCCTTGAATTATCATATGAAAATTATCTAGACACCTATAGCAGAGGCAATCTCCCAGGAATAGATACCGCCGCAGTTCGCGAACTGCTAAACACAACGGGGAGATATGGTGTAGTAGACAACAACATTGTGGGCGCCAACGGATGGCTCACCAACTGGAAGTGTCTGCACGAACCTTTCTTCGCCCAAATTGGCCTGGCTTTAAACGATAAAAACTATACAAGTAATCTCGCCGCATCACTCGATCAGGAAAGAGATCTTGCAGTTCTAGCTGATGGCCGCGTGCTTTCTAGATGGCATGACGTGCCAGGAGACGAAATACCAGGAACATACAATAAGCAAACCGGATATTACGAGGCGATGTGGGGTTATACCGTCGATTCACAGACCGGATACCTCATTAATACCGCTGAGCAGTTTCATCAAACGGGCGATCTTGACTGGCTAAAAGGACACAAAGAAACCTGTGAGCGTGCTCTTGATTGGCTAATTCGCCGCGACAGTAATGGTAATGGCCTCTTTGAGATGGTGAATAGTAATGTTTCCGAGCAGAAAGCAAGCGACTGGATCGATATTGTATGGGCGGGATTTGAGAACGCATTTGTTAATGCCCAGATGTATGAGGCTCTACATCTATGGAGCGACTGCGAAAAAATATTAGGAGATAACGACAAAGCCGCATACTATCAAAATATTGCTGATAAACTCAAAGAATCGTTCAATAAACCTGTAGATGAGGGTGGTTTCTGGTACCCTCAGAAAAAACAATATATCTATTGGCGCGATAAAGATGGTACTATCCGTGGCGATAACCTGGTAACACCGGTTAATTTTGCTGCAATTGCATTCGGCATATGTGACAACCAGAAACGAATAGATACCATATTGTCTAATATCGAAGAGCGTACGGCAGCAGAAAACCTCTTCCACTGGCCACTGGTATTTGATTCGTTCAAAAAAGAGGAAGTCCACGCAAACAACTGGCCATTCCCGCGTTACGAAAATGGAGATATCTTCCCGACCTGGGGATACCTGGGGATCCGATCATACGTGAAATACAATAAGAATCTCGCCCTAAAATATATCCGAAATATACTCACCCAATATAGAAAAGATGGACTTTCATCCCAGCGGTATAGCCGCACGGATCAGAAAGGCCAAGGGACAGATATCCTATCAGGGATCAGCACCACCGTTACCGCTTTGTATAGTGACATCTATGGCATTCAGCCGAAGTGGAATCGTATGGGACTCGTGCCCAACTTAATACCCGAACTTAACGGCACCGAGTTTAACTATACCTTACGTGGAACGCGATACAATATTAAGCTACGAATGAACGAGTATCACTTGAGCACCGCAGACTTTCATGTGCAAAGTAGTCAAGCTTTTGGGGTCGCACAATCAGGCCTCAATTTATCATACTATCCCGAAAATAAGGAGGACATCATATTAGTTCAATTCGGCAATAAACCAGCGTTCAACGATCTTCAGGTAACCCTCTGGAAAAATGATCATTACCAGTGGGTATCCACAGGAAAGCATATCAAAAAATTTGAGATACGAGGGCTGGCGCCTGCTGCGAGCTATGAACTACAGGTCGGCGGGAAAAAGAGCGTACTAACCGTATCTAGCAGCGGTATACTTTCTATTACTGCTGCCCAGGAGGGTTCCGGGCAATACACTCTGCACGCTCGTTAGTTTTTTTTGCATGCCTCAGGCTGGGGAGACCTGAGAACAATAAGAGTACTTATACAGCTGTTTAACGCAGCGACCTAAGTGCGAATAAGAGATAATTAATATAAACAGTTAAATTATGAGTTATAAACCAATTTCTTTGCCTTGCAAGAGAGGATATCTCATTTGCAGGCATGCAGTAAGTCTTTTGAAGATCTTCTGCGGTCTTTTTCTTGTCCTCCAAGCTAGCGTGCCGCTGCTGGCAAACCCCGCCATTACGGGTACAACAAGTGCGCTTAGTAGCCTTCAAAGACCTCTCACCGGAACCGTTGTGAACGAGCAAGGGGTCCCGATCGCGGGAGCTACCGTATTAGAAAAGGGGACAAACAATAGTGTGCAAACAAATGATAAGGGGCACTTTACTATAAACATGTCCCAAAAAGATTCTTTAGTGATTTCCTACGTTGGTTATCTTCCCCATACGGTCGCAACAGCGGGAAAGAGTACACTGAAGATCGTATTAAAAGCTGACCAGGAAAAAATCGACGAGGTCGTTGTAGTGGGTTATGGAACAATGCGCAAAAAGGATCTTACCGGCTCTATAAGCCACATTGATGCTAAGAAATTACAAAACGAACGTCCGACAACAGTTCAAGATATACTGCGTAATACGGCTCCAGGACTGGTCGTCGCTCCTTCCTCGAGCTCGGCGAAAGAAGAACCCTCTTTACTCATACGAGGGCAGCGCTCGCTAAAAGGAGGAACAGCCCCGCTCATTGTTCTAAATGGTGTAATCTTTAATGGGGAGCTATCCGAAATCAACCCCGCAGATATTGAATCAATCGATGTGCTAAAAGACGCTTCCTCGGCCGCTATATTCGGGGCAAAATCCGCCAACGGGGTGGTGATCGTAACAACAAAAAAAGGTGCTGGCGAGAAACCAACCCTGCAACTTGATGCTAGCCTGGGGCTTGCAACCATGGGGGTAAATAGAAAATACTATACCGGGCAAGATTACCTTAAATATCGATCCGATTACGCCATCAGCAGCAATGGCTTTGATAAAGCCGGATTTTACGAGAGACCTTCCCCCGAAAACCTAACTAAGTATAACCTCACCCAAGAGCAGTGGCGTAACTACGACGCTATAGGGCAAGGTTCAGATAATCTGGAAGATGTATGGCTGCAAAGAATTAATTTAGGCGATATCGAAAGGACAAACTATTTTTCTGACAACACCTACAACTGGTATGACGAGTCGTGGCAAACGGCGCCGCGGCAGAACTATAACCTCAGCCTCTCGGGTCAGTCTCCCGCAGTGCAGTATTATTGGTCGATGGGATACCAGGACAATAAAGGCAACCAGGTTGGAGATCGGTTTAAAAACTTTCGATCTAATATTAATCTTCAGGCTAAGGTAACCAGTTTTATTGATGCCGGAGTGAACTTAAACCTGCAAAAGCGTGATGAAGGCTTTCAAGCGGTTGACTGGGAAGGACAGTCTCGAAATTCACCTTATTCGACACCCTTTAACACAGATGGGTCTTTGAACCCGTGGCCCATGGGGCAAGGTCACCAAGCACCAGGATCAAACAGCCTATACACCAATTCGATGTCCTCACTAAGCGCAGCAGTACAGTCGGTAAATTCTATATTTTTCACCAAGGTATCCCTACCCTTTAACATAACCTATCAGATAAATTTTGCACCCCGCTTTAGTTGGAATCAGCGGCGAAACTGGCGAAGTGCGGCGAGCGTTTTTGATACCACAGGAGGATATGCCGACCGCAGTAACGAGCGTTCCGAAGGATGGACTTTAGACAATATCATTAAGTGGAATTATACATTTTCTGAGAAACACCTATTCGATGTGACCTTACTCCAGAATGCCGAACAAAATCAGTATTGGAGCGAATCAATGACGGGCACCCGCTTTTCGCCGACCGACATTTTGGAGTGGCACTACATGCAAAGCGCTAATGAACGTACCATATCCTCGAACGACGAAAAATATACGGGTGATGCGCTCATGGGTAGACTATTCTATTCTTATGATAGCAAGTATATGCTAACCGCATCCGTTCGCCGTGATGGCTTTTCTGCATTTGGACGATCTAAGCCCCGTGCGAACTTTCCTTCGTTAGCTATTGGATGGGCGTTCACAGAAGAAGATTTTTTCAAATGGGAACCAATGACACAGGGTAAGCTACGGCTATCCTACGGACAAAATGGGAATAGAGATATAGGTATCTATCAAGCCTTATCCCAATTAGTTACCGGATCGGGCATCAGTAGATATACATTTGCGACACCTGCCGGTACGCTCTACGAATTATCTACCCTTCAAATTGAGCGAATGGCCAACAACGACCTAAAATGGGAAAGTACCGCATCGTGGAATGCAGGCTTAGATTTTGGCTTCTTAAATAATAGGTTAACTGGTAGCCTGGAATGGTATTATATGCCCACAACGGATCTATTGATGGACCGCACGCTGCCTAACATCACCGGATACACGACCGTAGTAACCAATTTAGGAAAAGTAATCAACCAGGGATTCGAGCTCGCGCTAAATTCCACCAATATCGAAAAGCCGAATTTCAGCTGGCAAGCAGGTCTTAATATCTCTCATAATAAAAATAAAATTGAACATCTTTATTATACATACGAAGATATCATCGATGAAAAGGGAAATATCACTGGACAAAAAGAGGTCGATGATATCAACCGTGGATGGTTTGTCGGCAAAGACATATCAACAATCTGGGATTATGAAATGGTAGGGATATGGCAAACTGATGAGGCCGATCAAGCAGAAAAATATGGACAAAAACCTGGCGATGCCAAGGCGCTGGATAAGGACAACGACTACCGTATATCTGGCGATGATCGAACTTTTCTGGGACAGAGAAATCCAAAGGTACGCATCGCCCTAAGGAATGATTTTGTGCTGTTTGATAATTGGAATCTATCGTTTAACATCTATTCTTATCTTGGACACAAATCTGCTACAACAGAATATTTAAATTTCTTTGGCTTTGACGGAGACTACCTCAACTCACCAATCAGGAACTATTGGACGCCCGAAAATGCTTCAAATGAGTATGCACGGCTAAAATCTACCTTGCCGGGCAACGTTTCGCCCAAAAAGGTGATTAAGATGGACTTTATTCGTCTGGAGAACATATCGCTTGGCTACAAGCTTCCAAAAAGAACACTGCATGCTCTAAAGGCGCAAGATATACGTGTCTTCGGGACGATTCGTAATGCGGCGATATGGGCTTTATCCAAATCGTGGTCTAAGGCAAATTACTGGGATGTGGAAACTGGTGGATCAATGCCACGAACTTTTACCCTAGGTGCCAGTGTTACTTTCTAATTATTTACGCGCTAGATAAATCAATCTTAGCTATAAAAATGACCAAAGATGAAAAACAAATTAATTACCTCCATATTTGCGATACTAATAGTTTCCCTATCGGGCTCCTGCTCTAAAAGCTGGCTGGAACCAGAACCATTATCTTTCTATGAACCTAACATCACATTTTCCACCGTCGAAGGACTTGAGGCAGCACTTACACGCTGCAGAAGTGATCTTCTTTACTATTATCTGGGAACCGATGGTACAGCCATGTCGACCGAGCTAATATTTTCAGATGTTGCCGTCTCAGCGATAACGGATTTGAGTGGTTCCCAAAATTTTATTACCGACATCACCCCTACTTCAAATAATGAGTGGATAGGCTCAAATTTGTCCAACGCATTTTGGAATAGTGGGTACAAAGGCAGCAGTTTTTCTAATGCCGTAATTTCACGAATTCCCCTGCTGGAGCTAGACCAGCAGATTAAAGACCAAATGCTCTCCAAAGCGTATTTCCATCGTGCATTTCGCTATTATCACTTAATTTTTCAATTTGGAGACGTCCCTTTTATAACTAAAGAAGTGGCCGCTCCCCGGCTTGATTTCAAATCCGTCAAGATGGAGCTCATCATCGAGCAGATGATTCGTGACCTTGAATTCGCCGTCGAGCATATCGCAGAAAGAGACGATTACGGCAAGGAAAACGAAGGAGGCTGCTTAATGCTACTCATTAAGTTTTACATGGCTGCTGGCAAATTTGATAAAGCAATCGAGGCTTCAAATACACTCATAAATAGTTCTGGCTATCAATTAATGGAAGAGCCCTTTGGCGTATTTGAAAACCCCTTTCCTGAGCAACGACCGGTAACTCGAAATGTCCTTTGGGACCTACACCGCCCAGCTAACAAATCGATCCCCGCTAATAAAGAAACAATCATGACAATGATAAGCCGTCAGGAAAATCCCGAAAGCAGGGTTCCGATAAAATCTTTATACAATTTCACCCCTTTTTGGAGCATGACCGATGTTAATAGAGGTATCTTGACGCCCAGTAAATTGAATGCGGGAATGGGAAGGCTTGCGGCCACCACCAGTGTCATCAATACCTATCCGGGGTATATTGATTTTAGAGCTATCGCAGGACGAGGCGAATGCTTTGTACGACCTACCTATTTTGCCGAAAAAGGCATGTGGGACGACCAGAATGATCTACGTAATAACAGCGAAATGGGTAACTGGTTTGAAATGGAAGAATTTAAGTACAACAATACCAGCTTATTAGCTGGCCCAGACGCAAAATACTTCGGTCAGCATATCCGTAAATTCTCCGAAGATGGTTCTCTTCTGGTAAGAGATACCATTCGCGGGTGGTATGGTTTCCCATACTATAAATTATGGGTCGATGACCCCGACAGAAATGTTTCTAACGGATATACGGGCGTAGATTACCAAGGGGGACCGGGCGATTATTATCTCTTTCGGCTCGCCGAGGCGTACCTGCTACGCGCGGAGGCTTACTACTGGTCAGGGGATTACGCAAAAGCGGCAGACGATGTAAATACAATAAGAAAACGTGCACACTGCAGCATTCTTTTTAATTCTTCCGATCTTATGGGGCTAGACGGTTTGGACAATATTATGGATGAGCGCGCGCGCGAACTGATGTATGAAGAATTCCGGCACGTGGAACTCGTGCGCGTGTCATATGTAAAGGCAAATAAGGAAGGTGTTTATGAATCGCCTAAAAGTCTTGCTGATGAAAGCAGCAATAGCTACTGGTGGCACCGGGTGAGCAAATACAACAACTATTATAATAAAGGACAGCGTACCTTGCATAATGATGAATACAAAATGGCAAAACATAATATATTCTGGCCGATTAGTCAAGGTAATATTGATCCCAATTTATATGGCCGCATAAATCAAAATTATGGCTATACTGGATTTGAAAATAATGAAACCCCAATAAGCACGATGGCGGAGCTCGAGGCTTCCGGTCAGTAATAAAATTGATATAAAAACAAAAATCGTCTGTCCCATCCGATATGGGGCAGACCTTATATTTTCTATAATGGACCTAATAAAAAATATGAATCAAAAAGCAGGACGATTATTTCTTCTCTTTTTCATTGTTTCATTCAGTACCCAGGGGCAAAATAAGGATGTAATTTCAATTAACTATCCAGCCCTTACTGCAGTAAAGACAGGCAAAAAAGTATCTTTCTCTCCCGATCCCCTAGTGGAATATCGTTGGGCGAACCCCAAGGCGACAGATGGATTTGAAAGTTATACGCTCAAGCCCTTACGGGTTCAAGTAGATCAACCAAAAAATGCGCATATACAAAACCTCTCTACGATAACAGTGTCGGAACCATGCGATCTTATGTTTGATTTTGGACAGGTGAATGCGGCATGGTTTGAGTTTGACTCACCTGGTTTTGATGGTGAAATCGAAATGAGTATAAGTGAATTTAATCAGCCAGCCGTATTTAACCTGGGATCGCAACAGCCAAAAAAAACAGCAAAACCTGTTAAACATGGTAATACCTATAGATTAGAACTCAATAACGAGCTTTATGAAGGCGTCCGGTACGCATGGATACATGTTAAGGCGCTTAAAAAATCCATGAAAATTGTATCCCCCCGACTTATTTGTCAAATAAAACCAACCAATTATCAGGGAAGCTTTGATTCGAGCGACACCCTGCTCAACAGAATTTGGTACACAGGGGCTTACACCGTTAAATTAAATTTATTAAAAGATCACTTCGGAGCTATTTTGATGGAACGAAGTGACAGGCATTCCTGGACAGGAGATGCACATACCTCTCAAGGCGCCTCTATGGTCAGCTTTGGTAATTTTGATTTTGTAAAACAGAATCTCCGCTATACCGCCCAGCAGTACAACGGTATCCCAAGTTACTCCCTCTATTGGGTACTGAGTTTACTTGATTATTTTCAATATACAGGAGATAAAGATTTCCTGTTAGAAATGCTGCAGAACGCATCGGCCAAGTTGCAAGATGCGTACGATCATTATGGTAAACAGGAGCAATTAATGTTTTACGGATGGGATGAAAGATTGGGAGGAGGTTTTGAGAACCCCAATATCAAAGAAACATCCTATGCCTACCATATGCTCTGCATTCGTGCTTGGCAAGAGTTTACGCGCGCCTTAAATCAAATTGGTGAAACAGAAAAGGCCGTAGCTTTCGAAAGCTACGCCGAGCAGAAAATAAAGGAATTGCAGCAAAAGCCCGACTGGTGGAAAGAATTTGGTGTTCATGCGTCTGCAGACGCCGTGAATGCCTTATTTGTTGCACCCGATGAGCAAAAAAACATCTGGACCAATGCTTTTGCAGACCGTCAGCAACGACTTTCCTATTCACCGTTCAATCAGTTTTTTATTATGCAGGCTATGTCGGCTATGGGAAGACACGCCGAGGCTGTAACAACCTTGGATGACTGTTGGGGTGGTCAGATAAGATATGGTGGCACGACCTTTTTTGAAGTTTACAGGCCCTCCTGGAACACCGGAGCTAATCCTAACGATCCTCCTATTAATAATCAGTGTGGTTATACAAGCTTGACACATCCTTGGAGCGCAGGGGTAACAAAATGGATGACAGAAGAAATTTTAGGCATCAAGCCTCTTACGCCCGGTTTTGAGACGTTCCGCATCAGACCATTCTTATCTTCACGCATTACCAGCGTAAAAGGAGACGTCCCAACCCCCAAAGGCATTATTTCTTTTTCCATCGATTCTCGCTCAGGGGAAATCGACCTTACGGTCCCAGCGGGAACGATAGCCAATCTAATGATACCAAAAGCAGGAAGGAAAATAACCAACATTGACCTACATGATTTTAAACCTTCTAGCCAAGACGAAAACTTTATTTACTTCGAAAACCTCCCAGCGGGTAGTTATCACGGCAGAGTTACTTATAAGGGAAAATGGAAAAAGCAGGCCGATGAGAAATTTCTATATGCACGTACCAAGATAATCGAAGATGAAAAAACGAAAGGAAATTGGAGTGCCAAATATGGAAAAAAAGGACATTTCTTTTTTAACTTCCATTCCCTGAAAAGTAATGATAGTATATTACCTCCATTTATAAAAAATATTAAACTGGGTAAAACGATGGATGTTAATTGGGCCAAAGGCTCGGATGACATCAGAGTACTTTCATCCGGTTCACGCAAAGGAAATCTGGGTGCTATTTACACCAATGATCCTTATGCGTGCATGCAAACAATGACTATCGATTTGGAAGGTGACAGTAAAATGTCGACAGATTTGTCTTTATATTTTGTGGACTTTGACAGATCCGGGAGAAAGTCAGCGATAGAGGTTTTCGACCTAGAAACCAAAGAACTGCTCATGCCTGTTTATCGGATCGATAATTATGATGGGGGTAAATATGTTACTTTTCCAGTAGACCGTCCTGTCCGAATTCGGATTAATCAGGTTCGAGGAGTCAACGCAGTGTGTAGTGGTATTTTTTTCGATTAAGGGAAATGAATAACTCGAACCTTTTTCGTCTCCACTGCCCGAGACATCCTTGCAAGTAATTTATCAAAAAGTACAAATTTAATATCAATTCTTATAGTATATCACGCACCTGTTTTCAGTAGATTTGATTATAACTACCAGCTTTAGATCTTTTTATGTTCAGTACGAGATTCGCTCGGCACCTTTATTTTTTAAAAATTCTCTCATAATTGTATTTGACGGGAGATAACGAGCGTACTTCGAACAATTTAGACCGTATAAATATCTAAATTACAGATGCATTTTTTAACCTTACATAACATGAGGCTTTATTTTTTTCTAGTAAGTTTTTTATTTTTTTCCTGCATTTCAAATCATAAAATGTCCAAAGACTGGAGCGCGGTAGAATCCGTATTTACTACCGCCTCCGACACTATACAGACAAGTGTCTATTGGTACTGGATTTCAGATAACATTTCCAAAGAAGGAATTATTAAGGATCTACATGCCATGAAAAAAGTGGGTATCAATAGAGCATTTATCGGCAATATAGGATTAGAGGATATTCCCAAAGAAAAATGGGGGAAAGTTAATATTTTCAGTGATCAGTGGTGGGAGGTTGTGCATACCGCATTAAAGACGGCCACGGAACTCAACATCGAAATAGGGATGTTCAACGGTCCGGGCTGGAGCCAGTCAGGCGGTCCATGGGTAAAAGAAAACCAAGCAATGCGATATCTTTACGCGGCAGACACCTTGGTAAAAGGAGGAACAAAGTTTAGCAGTAAGGTAGGCAATTACCCAACGAATCTTCAGCTGGGAAATGTCTTAGCTTTCAAAGTTCCAAAAGACTACCACAGCTCACTAGCCAATAATAAACCTCAAGTCCATAGTAATTTGGAAGGCTCCCTGGGGCTATTGACCGACAAGCAATACAATCAAAGTGTAATGCTAACAGCAACAAAACGGCAAGAAGTAACCTTTTCACTAGACAAGCCCTTTTCAGCAAGAAGTCTAACTATTCACCCACACCATAGCCCTTCAGCATTTAACGTGACCCTTGAAGCAAAACATAACGGACAATTTACTCCTATTAAGACCTTTAGGATTGATCGGACAAACCCGGCTGTTAATGTAGGTTTCGATCCGTATGCTCCTACTACCATATCGTTTGATGTTGCAACAAGTGAAGAATTCCGATTAATATTCGATCAAATTAGCGGTAATGCGGGAATCTCGGAAATTGAACTAACCACAACCCCTCGTATAGAGCATATCGAAGAAAAAGGACTCGCTAAAATGCACCCTACTCCACTGCCCTACTGGCATCATTATATGTGGGATACGCAAGCAGAAAGCAGTGATCCAGAACATGCAGTTAACCCCTCACAGGTAAAAAACCTTACCGATCAATTATCAAAAGAGGGCGTTCTCGAGTGGACTGTACCGGCAGGCGAATGGATTATTTTGCAGACAGGAATGTTACCTACCGGCTCATTTAATGCGCCAGCGGCAGGTGGCGGACAAGGGTTAGAAATAGATAAAATGAGCGAGAAGCATGTTCAAGCACATTTTGATAATTTTATTGGAGAAGTGCTGCGGCGTGTTCCAGAAGAAGACCGCAAAACTTTTAAGGTGGTCGTCCAAGATAGTTATGAAACAGGTGGACAAAACTGGACAGATGACTTTGATCAGAAATTTGAAAAAGCTTTTGGTTATGATCCTAAACCCTATCTACCGGCTTACTACGGATTCGTTGTAGGCAGTCAAAATGAATCCGACCGGTTCTTGTGGGATATGCGCCGCTTCGTCGCCGATCAAGTGGCCTATGAATTTGTAGGGGGATTTCGTAAAATAAGCCATAAACATGGTTTGAGAACGTGGTTGGAAAATTATGGTCATTGGGGCTTCCCGGGAGAATTCCTGCAATATGGAGGCCAGTCCGATGAAATCGGTGGAGAATTTTGGAGCGAAGGAGAATTAGGCGATATCGAAAATCGGGCAGCATCCTCTGCAGCTCATATTTATGGGAAAACGAAAGTTTCCGCCGAATCCTTTACATCGGCTGGTAATGTGTTTGGTCGTTATCCAGCCATGTTCAAGGAGCGCGGAGATCGCTTTTTTGCGGAAGGAATAAACAACACGTTGCTGCATGTCTATATTCATCAGCCTGATGATAGATTGCCTGGTGTGAATGCATGGTTTGGAAATGATTTCAACCGATCAAATACCTGGTTTTATGAAATGGGTGGTTTTATATCCTATCTCAAACGAACAAATTTTCTTTTACAACAAGGGACTTACATCGCAGACGTCGCCTATTTCATCGGCGAAGACGCACCAAAGATGACGGGGATACAGCAGCCGGCAATGCCTAAAGGATACGATTTTGATTATATGAATGCAGAGGTTATCCAGACGCGCATGCGTATGTTGAATGGAAGATTTACTCTTCCAGATGGAATGTCCTACAAAATATTAGTCCTCCCTCCCCTAGAAACTATGCGACCAGAATTATTAAAAAAAATAGAAGAGCTCGTGAAGCTCGGAGGAACTGTTTTAGGTCCAAAACCATTACGCTCCCCTAGTCTAGAAAATCATACACAGGCTGATCAACAGGTTCAGCAAATTGCCGATAAGCTTTGGGGCAATATTGATGGAAAAACAGTTAAAGTGCACAAGTACGGTGCCGGTATGGTGTTAAATGGGCTATCGTTACAAGAAGCTTTATTATTGACCGGAACCAATCCCGATGTTCAACTTCCAGCACAAGAGAATATACATTACATCCATCGTCAAACGCCAGAAGGTGGTGATATCTACTTTTTGTCCAACCAAAGTGGACAGGCCTCTAATTTTAAGGCGACCTTTCGAACTTCGGGAAAACAACCCGAACTATGGGATGCCCTCTCAGGGCAAGTTAGAGATTTACCCGAGTATGAAGATACTGATACAACAATCACTGTTCCTCTGGAACTTGCTGCTCAAGGGAGCGCTTTTCTCGTGTTCAGAAAAGAGCAAAAACATAAGGATACGGCTGGGAAAAGAAACTTCCCAAAACCCAAGAAAATAGTCCCAATTCCTGGAAACTGGAAAGTCACCTTCAAAAATCCTGATTCAACATCATTCACCAAGACATTCACTCAATTGTGGGATTGGTCTAAGCATCCAGACAAAGAAGTTAATTATTTTTCTGGAAGTGCGACATACGAAACTACCCTCCCTCAAATTGAAACAGATGTCAAAAAACAACGATTAGTATTAGATTTGGGACATACGATAGCCCTTGCACGCGTATTTGTTAATGGAAAAGATGTAGGTTCTGTATGGAGCTCGCCATATGAAATAGATATCACGGATTTTTGTAATGAGCAGTCCAACACGATCGCTGTTAAAGTCACAAACACTTGGGCAAACGGGCTTATCGGCGACGCGCAGCAACCTGAAAGTCAACGAAAATTATGGACTATTGTCAATCCTTACAAAGCTAACAGCCCATTGCATAGTGCAGGTCTTTTAGGTCCTGTATCCATTAAAATTTATGAAGATAATTATTGACATTCGTTATAAAAGGCAGAATATTATTTTTTTACCAAACAATCCTATTGGTTTATATTTAACGGAATATTCGTATATATAATACATGTTTTCAAACAAAAACAAACCCTTTAAAGTATCAAAGCGATTGAAACCCACATTAATTCAAGTGCTTAGAGGAAGGACGTATGTTCTGAATTTCATAAGCCATTTAGATAGCCTCCTTTTTAAAGACTTCTTTTCAACAAGAAACTAACAAAGTGTCAATAAGCAAAAGAATTCTAAACTTTTTTATGCGTTAACCCTAATTGAATATCTTCTGGTTGCAACTAATCGAATTGACTGCCTGAAAGAAAAGAAAGTAACCTTGCATTTGGCACGTCATACGTTTGCCACGCTGTTTTTGAGCGGGGGTGTTCCGTTGGAAAGTTTGAGCAACATGTTAGGGCATAAGAATATCGCCACCACGCAGATTTACGCCAAGGTACACAACGAGAAAGTTGGTAAGGATATGCAAAAGGTCTCGCATAAGTTTAAGGGGTTCGAGCAGTTTTTTGTGGCACAGTTTTAATACAATATTATCATATGATGGATTTGGATTTCTATTGTATAATGATAAAGCCTTTAGTTTAAGAATAGTACAAAAATTAACACGTCAACATATTCTGAATACATCGTGAAATAAATCATATCGTGAAATTTTCACGAAAGGCATTGTCAATCAAAAAAAGAATGCTAAATTGCGTGAAAATTTCACGAGCATGTTAGTAAGATTTGTTTTAGAAAATATGTTTTCTTTTGGAAAACGTAAGGAGTTTTCAACAATTCCAAATAGTAGATTAAAAACTTTGAACTCTCATATCTATAATATAGATGATTTTGAAGTGCTTAAACTATCTTCTATTTATGGTGCAAATGGTTCTGGAAAATCAAACTTAATAAAATCATTAGATTATTTAAAAAACCTTGTTACTCTTGAAGATATACCATTTGCATATAAGAACAACCGTTTTAAATTTACAGATGATAAAAAGCAAATTTTAGTTATCGAGTTTATTCAGAATAAAAGGGGTTTTTTATATGGGCTTGAAATAGATGATAATAAAATAGTAACCGAGGAACTATATATTTCAGGTCTGGGGAAAAAAGAAGATTTACTTCTTTTTGAGCGTAAGACTGAAAATGAGAAAACTCAGATAAAATTCTTTGATGAATTTGAAAACGATGAAAAAAGTAAGGTCATTAAAGAAGTCTTAATTGAAGAATTTGTTAGAATTGATAAGCCAATAATAAAATTATTAGCTAATAGAGAGAATGAAAACCTAAGAGAAATTAAGAATGCTTTTGCTTGGTTTGAAGAAACTTTACAGATAATTACACCACAATCTAAACCGATTGCTTTAGCACACAGAATTGAAAAGGATAAATATTTTAAAGAATTTGCGGAAGATTTGATGTGTACTTTTAATATAGGTATTAAGTCTCTTAATACTGAAAAAACAAATATTTATGATTTTTTCGGGCAAGATAATTCAAATGAAATTGAGGACCTAATAATAAGGATAGAGAAAACCAAGAATAAAATCATTGGTTTGCGAACAAGACCAGGAGAAGAAATAATAGTTGCAAAAGAAGGCGATGATTATGTAGTAAAGACATTGGAATTAGAACACGAGGCAAATAATATTATTAAAACTTTCTCTTTGGAGGAAGAGTCTGACGGAACAGTTAGACTTTTAGATTTTGTCCCTGCGTTTAAAAATATTCTGTTCGATGATAAAGTTATCTTTGTAGATGAAATCGAAAGAAGCATCCATCCTTTATTAATAAAGGAACTCATTCGAAAATTTTCAGAACAGGAAGAAACCAAAGGGCAATTAATATTCACTACTCACGAATCAAACTTACTTGACCAAAATATCTTTAGACAAGATGAAATATGGTTCTCTGAAAAGGATTATGAAGGAGCGACAGACATTTATTCGTTAAGTGATTTTAAAGAACATAAAACAATAGATATCCGTAAAGGATACCTAAATGGAAGATATGGTTCTATACCGTTTTTAGGCAATTTGAAAGATTTAAATTGGGTCGATTATGATATTAACGAATAGACTTTTTGAACGTAACGCACCCAGTAGAGACGCAAAATCTATTTATATTTTTTGTGAGGGACGTCGTAGAGAATATGATTACTTCAAATATTTCAAAGAAAAGGACTCAAGGATTAATATAGAAGTTCATAAAATAGCCTCTGATGACAATAATTCTCCAAACGGATTATTTGATATTGCACTCAATTATATTTGTCCCACAGTAAAAAATGGCAACAAGCCTAAATATAACCTTATTGACGGAGATGAGGTATGGATTGTGATTGATACAGACCCTGACAAAGACAACAGTAGAATAAAACAGATTGCAGAAATTAAATCTGAATGTAATAAAAAGCAAAATTGGTTTGTCGTTGAAAGTAACCCTTGTTTTGAAGTTTGGCTATACTATCATCAAAACAATAAATTACCCAATCCTCCAATTCCAGATACTTGTAGTAATTGGAAAACGTTAGTAAATCAACTTATTGTTGGAGGATTTGACTCCAGAAAACATCCGATTTTCATTGAAGAAGCAACTACTAACGCTAAATCAGCTCACGAAAAGAATAACAATATATTAGATTCGGGATACACGGAGGTATATCATCTTGGCACAAGCATAATGACAATTTTAGCAGAAAAAATCAGGTTAATCAAAAGTAAAATATAAGAGCTTGGTACAAATCTACTTTTCCGGTTTCTTTAATGTTGATGCAACCTCACTTGAAGAGTACGGTGCATTCAACATATCACTAATAAATGATTTGCCTTTGTTTATTGACCCTTTCTTATTATTTGGAAACAAAAAAACTGAATATTCTGAAAGAAGCCTCAGTAGCTCAAAAATCCTTTAAACAGAAGTTTTCTAAATCAAAATCCTGTTTATGTTCTTTGATTCTATTTTCACAATCAGTTCTGCTGTTATAGATATTCCAGATTTGATCCAGAGGTAGATCTAGATTAGTCACATAACAACTAAATCGATATCCGGGGAAGTCCTCGAATAACTTCCCTTTTTTTTATTTTTTTCCTGACACTAGTGATTTTTTGGGGGATAATCTATTGTCGAATTTGATAATGCATCGTAAATAATTGGGTTCAAATTCTGTTAAACATTTTTTTTTGTGTAAATATGGTATACATAACTAATATCCGATGAAATTTAATTCTTCATTTTTATTCAATTTAATAGCGTTGGTCACAATAATGGGCCTATCAACTTCGCTCACTGCACAACATAAGCAGTCTGGCACGTCTCCAAATGTTGTTCTTTTTTTTCTGGACGACATGGGCTACGGAGATTTATCGGTGACTGGTGCCCTTGGTTATAACACACCAAATATCGACAAAATGGCTTCGGAAGGAAGTCGATTTACGAATTATATGGCTGCTCAAGCTGTATGTACAGCCTCTCGGGCTGCACTCCTTACGGGGTGTTATCCTAATAGAGTAGGACTTAATGGGGCCTTGGGTCCAGGCTCAGAAACGGGTTTGAATACAGAAGAAGAAACATTGGCCGAACTATTAAAAGAAAAAGGTTATGCAACCGGTATTTTTGGTAAATGGCATTTAGGAAGCCAAAAGGCCTTTCTTCCACTACAACATGGTTTTGATGAATATTATGGAATTCCGTATTCGCACGATATGTGGCCTTTTCACCCTAATCAAATTCAAGCAAAATACCCACCTTTACCGTTGTACGAAGGTAATCAGGTTATAAAAACAATAAGTAGCTTGGATGATGCCGCTGAGTTAACAACCAGCATCACCGCACGAGCGGTGGATTTTATTCGTAAACATAAGAAAGACCCGTTCTTCTTGTACATTCCACATCCTCTTCCTCATGTTCCGCTGGCGGTTTCCTCTCGATTTAAGGGAAAAAGTGAGCGGGGAGTTTATGGTGACGTTTTAATGGAGTTGGATTGGTCAGTAGGTGAAATATTAGCAGAACTTAAAAAACAAGGTTTGGACAATAATACTATTGTAATTTTTACCAGTGACAATGGTCCTTGGTTAAATTATGGCGATCATGCAGGTTCATCAGGCGGTTTTCGTGAAGGGAAAGGAACTACTTTTGAAGGGGGGCAAAGAGTACCTCTGATAGTCAAATGGCCAGGTATCGTTCCTGCAGCACGAGTGAGTAATAAATTAATAGCAGCCATGGATATTTTGCCAACAATAGTTACTTTATGTGGTGCCCGATTACCTGAAAAAAAGATTGATGGTATAGAGTGGACTGCCTTGTTAAAAGGTGATGATAGTCAAGTGCCTCGGGATGAATTTTTATATTACTATCGTCAAAACAACTTGGAAGCTGTTCGAAAGGGTAATTGGAAACTGATATTTCCACATCCGGGCAGATCATATGAAGGAAATTCGCCTGGGCAAGATGGAAAACCAGGCAGTGCACCAGAGAATATACCGTTTCCTATGGCATTATTTAACTTGGAACGTGACCCTGGTGAGCGGTATGATGTAAGTGAACAATACCCAGAAGTTGTGAAGATGTTAAATAAACTTGCAGAAACTGCCCGCGATGATTTGGGTGATAATCTGCAAAAAAGAAAAGGTAAAAATAACAGGGCAGCTGGGCTATCCAGCCAGTAATTAAACCTCATACATTAACCGGATCGTAAATTCATGGGATGGCCTCAGGTGTGAGGTTTAATGATTCGTCTTTTACCATTTTAGAAATGTTTCCTCACCAGAGCGCTAAATAATGTATTTGATACAAGACAAAACCCAATTAAAATTCAAGAAACAAAAGCATAACTGTACACAATAATTAAATGTATCGACGATGGATGCCCAAACTCGATTTCATACGGCTCAAAAAACGAGCAGTGGATTACAGAGTGGTTCGTTGATTCCGTTGAAAATAGCTCCAGAAATTCCGCTGTATACACATATTAGAAGTATTTTATAATACTTGTGGCAATAGAACCCATTTGTAGAAAAATTTAACATTAGACGCACGATAATATAATTTAAATCAGATTTCCAAAGGAAAGGGCTTATGTTTTGAATTCATAAGCCCTTTAGATAGCCTCCTTTTTATAATGATTTTTTATCCCTAAACAGAAGGCTGTGGATCCAAAATTACCGATCCCAAAGTCTCACCAGTCTCCTGGATAAGTTGCGCGCTAAGCTTTTGTTGATCAGCTTCCACCTTGATGATTGTGCGTCCACCTTCTTTTGGGCCGGCACCGATCATAATCGGATAGCGGTGTTCAGCCTGCTTCTGGTGCACGCCCGCGCGGTGCGTATGCCCGCTAATCACCAAATCAACACGCTTGCTTTCCAGCACAGGATGAAAAACCTTACGGCAATGCATTGTTCCATGCCAGTCACCAGAATGGAATGGTGGGATATGCATAATCACAACGCGGTAAAGTGCTTTTTTAGCCGCTTCAGAATCCAGCTCTTTACTCAACCACTCGGCTTGCTGCTGGCGAAACGGATCAAATTGTGCCATGCCATAATAAGCATCATCGTTATCCGGCTTATCCTCCCCGGTGTCCAATGCTACGAAAAAGACCGGACCACGAACAAAAGAGAAATACGCTCTATTATCAATGTTCTCAAAATAGTTATCCATCGCATAGGAAAAAGCACCACGCGTTTCATGATTTCCACGCATCAGCATAAATGGTTTTTGCGAGGCAAACAGGCGCGTACATGGAGTAATCAAATGATCGATCAACTGCTGCTCGCCGGTCTGGTAATCAAACGTATCGCCATTAAGTACCACATCTTGATATGCTTTACTACCGTATAAGCGCTCCAGCACCTCAAAGGACTGCGGACGATCGTGTATATCATTCACAACGAGCAGGGCCGCGGTCTGGCTGCCTGGATTGACCGTTTGGAATGAACTATCGTCACTCTTCAAGGTGCCACCAAAAGCCTTTGCATAGGCCTCGAATTTCACAATCTCCTTGCTTACGACCCGGTATCCATATGTTTTATTTGGCTCGAGTCCTTGTAAACGGATTTTATTGATCGTATTATTTGCTAGTACCAACCCGTTTTTCACCGTTTGGCCTATCTGCACCTGTTCAGGGTGCTCGGTGAGCCAGTATTCCACATGACTAAAAGCCGGTCCACTCGTGATCCAACAAACCGTTATACCATCTTCGGTACGGTTTTGCAAATAAGGTGCCGTTAAAAAAGCGAAGCCGGTTTGTACATTCGTGACAGATTTAACCGAGGATTGCCCCGCTAACCCTGTGTTTCCTACAAGCGTCACGGCCGAGCCTAACGCCAAGGTTTTTATAAAATTTCTTCTTTTAAAATGTGTCATCTTATCAATTATTCGTATCCTGGATTCTGTATTAGTTCACTGTTCTTGTTCATTTCATCCCTGAAAATAGGAAAAAAGTAGGATTTATTGTCCCATGAACGATCTTCAAATTTAACATGCGTTACCTTTGGTGTAGAAGAGGTAGTCTTGTCGGGATTTAGTGGATAAACCACTTTAGCCTGGTATGCCGGGCTATACGCTTTAGGTCCAATCATCCATCTACGTACATCAAAAAAGCGGTGTTCCTCAAACGCTAGTTCCACCCGGCGCTCGTTGCGATATAATTCCTTTAGTAATTCTCCGCTCTGAGTGGCCTCGGGTAACCCTGCCCTTTTGCGAACGATATTGATATATTTACGTGCTTCGTCCTCTTGGCCAAGCTCTAGGCAGGCCTCCGCATAGTTAAGTAACACTTCGGCATAGCGGAAAAACCGCCAGGTAACCGACTGCCGAATATATTGCACATTAACGCTTGGATCAATATATTTCCGGCAATAGTAACCTGTATATGATCCGTTCCAGTTTTCAATCGGGCCATTCCTGGTATCCAGTCCATAGGCTTCATATTCCTTCTTGCTAGATGCATCCCACCGTTTGTATACGCCGGTCTGCAACCTGTTATTCGGATCCAGTCCCTGGGCATCGGCAGGTCTTTGTCTCCAAGAGGCTCCATCATAAAAGATGGTGGCATAGAAACGGGGCTCGCGGTTAGCATACGGATTTGCTGCATGCTCCGGATTATTCCAATCGAACGGGGTACCGTCACTCATCTGGAAAGCATCGACAAAATTAGCAATTGGCGCATTCACACCCCAGCCGTAATAGCCATTCGGGGAAGTATATAGTCCCCAGCGCTGATCCATAACGGTAACAAAGTATTTAACCATGATATCCTCTTTGGTACCATTGGTCAAGAAAATTTCTGTCAGGTTAGCCGCTATAGAATCCCCTTCATTGGGTTCTGCTTTGTGTAACTCATAAACGCCCAGATCGATGACCTCCTTTGCGGCATCTTTCGCTTTTTGCCAGCGGCTCTGCTGCTCGTTATCGGTATATCCTAGTAAAGCAGGCTCTTTGAAAGCCGATATCACCTCATTGGGACTGTGCAGATCACTGGCCGCATATAAAAGCACCCTAGACTTTAACGCCAAGGCTGCACCTTTAGTAGCCCGCCCATTATTTGCGCCGCTATGCGCCTCGGGCAACAATGCCGCCGCCCGGTCACAATCAGCTACAATAAAATCAATACATTCACTATACGAGCTTCGCGCAGCCATAAATTCACTATCCAGCTTGTAAGCTTCATCGACTAAAGGCACGCCGCCATACAGCGAGACCAAATAATGGTACATAAATGCACGTAAGAAATGCGCCTCACCGGTCATACGGTCCTTATCGGATTTGCCATCGGTCATCTCCCCAGTGAAAGGAACCTGGTCCACCTTACTAAAGAAGATATTCGCATATCGTATAGATTTATAAAGTTCGTTCCATACTAGATAACGCTGATAACCCCAAGCATAAAGATTATCCTGGGTCGACAAGCTATTGTTAAATTGCGTGGAGGCACTATTACCCCGGTAGTGTCCCTCATCGACTATATTCGCTGTTCCGCGTCCGTCGGTAAGTGGCTCATACAAACGGAAATAAATCTGATTAAGAAAAGTCTCCACCAATGCCGGATCGGTCCAAACCGCCTCATCGGTAAACTCTTCCTGAGATTCCGTATCCAAAAAATCTTTATTACAGGCATTCAGGCTGAACAACAGAACCACGGCGCCCAATACCGCTAATAATTTCGTTTTCATATTATTAAAATTTCTTTTAAAAATTTCTTTCATCATGTTTAACTTTCTGGCGATTGCCTCCTAAAAGGTTAGCGAAACCCCAAAATTGTATACCTTGTTGGCAGGGTAAGCCGTGTTCGAAGTACTTTCAGGATCCACATCTTCAATACTCGTGAAAGTCAGCAGGTTTAATCCCGATACATAAAACTGTACATCCGAAGCACGCATTTTGCTAGTCAATCTTTTTGGCAAGGTATAACCCAGACGTACTGATTTCAAGCGCAGGTAGTCTGTATTTTGTAACCAGTAGGTATTCTGGTTGCTACGCCAATACTCGTTATACCGATTCCAGGTGCGCGGCTTATCCGCATCCGGATTCGCTTCGGTCCATCTTCCCTCAGCGTCTCGCGCCAGGTAGTTACCAATCTGTCCCTGCATCTCGAAGTAATCATTTCTCGCAGCACCTAACGCCCACTGGAAGAAGATAGAGGCAGAAAAACCTTTGTAGGAAAGGTCCGTATTAAACCCGCCAATATGTGTAGGAAGAGATGTTTTATCTACCCGAACTCTATCCAGCGCATCTATCACCCCATCTCCATTTACATCTTCGAAAATAACGTCACCCGGACGTGCACCCGCCCAATGCGGATAACCATCAACTGCCGCTTGATCGCGGAATATGCCAATGGCATTGTAATATAGGTTGGTCTCCATCGGATGCCCCGTCGATTGCTGATACTCTGGTACGCCTGGGGTTTCATCCCAAAACTTAATCTTGTTCTTATTCAAAGAAACATTTGCAGAGAAACTATAGATGAAATCGTTTGCCTTTCCGTTGTAACCTAACTGAAATTCCGCACCTTGGTTAATCACCTCTCCAATATTTTCATCTGGAAGCGTCATCCCTGTAGAGCCCGGCACCGATGCATTTCTGCGCCAAAGGATATCTTTACGGTGGTTATAGAAATATTCTGCGGTGAAGCTCATTTTATTGTTGAAAAACTGGAAATCCATACCCACATTGGTTTGCTCGGCCACTTCCCAAGTTACGGCCGGGTTTGCGATGCGCGATTCTTCCAATATCTTAGCCATCTCCGACTCATTGAAAATATACATCTCGGTCGTTGCCGTACCGTACGCATAGCTTGGCAAGAACTGATAAGGATCAATACGGTCATTCCCCGTTTTACCCCAAGAAGCACGAATCTTGAAATCGTTAACCACATTTTTTACAGGTTGCCAAAAAGACTCTTCCGACACGCGCCATGCTCCCGATATTCCTGGAAAAAATCCGAACCTACTATTGGCAGGAAAGATGTAAGAACCGTCATACCTCCATACAAATTCCATCAAGTATCTGTTTTTCGCATTGTAGTTCACGCGGCCAAAGTAATTCAACCTAGCTTCTTTGCTTGCCGAGCCGCCCGTATTTTTATCTAGATCTCCACCTGCAAAAAGTTGATCGATTGCCGTGGAGACATAATTCTTTCGGAAGCCGTAGAAATTCATATTATCACCCTCAATACGCTCCACACCTGCCATAATATCAAAACGGTGGTCATCCAGGTTAAACTGATATTTCCCCAGGGCATTCAAAGTGATTAACCGATTATCGCTCATATCTTGGCGAAGTTCGGCGTTTGAGTAGCCACGCTCCACCTTGCTGAGCTCCGGTAATCCCGCATCATCAAGCGAGGATCTATCCCAAGCATACAGATACCAAGGGGTCTTCCATAGCTTATCATTCTGTATGCTATTGTCCATCGCTGCCGTCAGACTCAAAGACAATCCTTCGACCCATGGTGCGCGCAGATCGACGATCCCCCGCGTTTCCAAGACTGTAGTTTTATTCCTATCGTAGCCGGTTTGGTTAGTCGTAATCACAACAGGATTACCACTATCGCCATTATCTGCCGGCTGTCCTCCCGGCCAGAAATCCGGCATATTTGGTTTTGATGCGCGCAGGCGGTTCCAGATGCTGGAAGCGGACTCAGTGGGAAAATGGCGGTTTACCTCGCGGAGTGCTACATTAACTCCGTAGGTGATATAAGGCGAAATGTTCCCATCAAGGTTCAGCCGTAAGTTGTGCTGCTTGTACGAGGTTGCGCTATTTTTATATATCGCATCCTGATAACGTGTTCCTGCGGAAATATAATAACGCATACTCTCTTGCCCGCCGGAGATATTAAGGTCAGCCGTACGCTGGGTAGACCAGTCTTTGAGAGTCGAGGAATACCAATCGGTATTTGGGAAGTTAAGTGGATCTGAACCATCCCTATATTTCTGTAAATCTTCCTCGGAATACATCGGCGTACCCCCTTCGTAGAGCAATATCTCGTTAAGGAGCTGTGCATAAGTAGCAGCATCAGCTGCTTCCGGGACAACAGTAGGCTTTGCGATACCCTCATTATAATTAAACTGCACACGTGGCGCGCCAGAAGCTCCCTTCTTTGTTGTCACCAGGATCACCCCATTAGCTGCCCTAGCACCATAGATCGCTGCCGATGCATCCTTCAAGACAGTGATATTCTCAATATCTTGTGGGTTCAAACGTTCCCACTCGCGGTTCGGCACCCCATCAACCACCACTAAAGGCGTGTTATTTCCTAAAGTATTGCTACCGCGAATTGAAATTCCAGAGCTGCTTCCTGGTTCTCCCGACGGAGTCAGCGCTACTAGACCCGGTATACGGCCCGCAACAGCGTCCGACGGGTTTATAGCAGGTGCTGCATTTAGTTTCTGGCTTTCTAATGTTCCTACCGAACCCGTCAAGTTTGCCCGTTGCTGGGTGCCATATCCTACCACAACAACTTCATCTAATGCCCCACCCTCAGTGGACAGCACCACATCTAAGGTCTGGGTCTTTCCTTCTTCAATCAGAAGATCCTTACGCTGGGTTCCGTATGAAATATAGGAAACCTCTAGGGTGTACTTACCCGGCGAAAGAGACATCGTATAACGCCCATTGTCGTCCGCGCCAACGGTTTGATTTGTTTCGAGGACCTTAATGGTCGCACCGATCAACGGTGTTCCCGAAACATCGGTGACCGTTCCGTTTACCCGGCCTGGTTGTTGCTTTTGTTTGAGAATAATAAATTTTGATTTTTCCTCAAATTCAACGTCTGTTCCCCGAAAAGTTTCCTTTAATATTTCTCTTACGGTCCCGGTTCGGCCTTTTTTAACATTTGGTGGCTTAATTGCTTTCAGGTTTAACGCCTCGGTGTCATAGGCGAGTCTTACCTGTTGTTTTTCAAGATCCCTAATCACCTCCCATGCATTAGTGACCTGGTTACCTATTTCGATTTGTTTTTCCAACACCTGTGCATTGGAAACCCCGGCAGTTAATGTGCCGGTCATCGTAATCGCGATATACACGACGACTAAAGATAATCTCATGATACTCTTAAAATTGACTGATAATTTCAACTTCATTATTTTCTTATTAGAGAAGCTGATTCCTAGGTTTACAAACTATATATTTGCACAACTAGGAATCAGTAATTGGTGTCTACACTTTAAATTACTTGATCAGACCTTGCTTGTCGCTACCCACGCCTGCAAGATCGTTCCTTATCGCCGGAGGGTCGCTGCAAACGCCCTCTGGTTTTTTATTTAATAAATAATTACCCGATCGCCCTCCTTTCTAATTTGATTATTATGCATTAAACAGATGACTTCCAGTAACTCATCGATCGCCAAGCTTTGATCGATTGTTAGCGTATAATTTTGTTCACTAACCGAAGCATCGCCAGCCTCAAGCTCTATCAGGAATTTATTCTTTAGCGTAAGGGCAAGCTCATCAAATGAAACCTGATCAAGGTATATTGTCCCCTCCATCCAAGAACTGCTCGAGGACGGTTCCACCCGATCTACACTCATCTTGCCCGTTTCTTTATGGATTTCCAGCTGCTCACCGGGAGTCAGCGTTTTACTATTTTGACCATTTAAGCCACTAACTTGTACCCTGCCGCTGGCTACAACAATTCGTTCGTAGGGAAGTTCCTTATAGGATTTTATCGTAAAAGATGTGCCCAGCACCTGGGTTTTCATGTGGGAGGAAGAGACAACAAAAGGCTTTTTGGGATTCGGCTTCACCTTAAAATGAACTTCGCCAGCCAGCAAATTAACCTGTCTTATGGGCTGAGAGTTAAACTGCTTACTGATCGTAAGTTTACTCCCGTGGTTTAGCCAAAGCTCCGAACTATCGGGTAACACGATTTTTTTGACTTGTCCTGCCTGGGTTTCAATAGCTACCAGCGTACTTCCTGCTGATTGCCGGTCGGATTTCTCACGCAATGTCCACAAGGATCCGAGCGCTATTAAACTACCGATCGTCACCGCTGCAATGAGCATATATGGTTTTAATCGCCCGCTAAGGGGGAGCTTTAAGGTACCGAGCGATAAACCTTCATCCGCGTGTTTATCCTGAATTTGCTTTTGAATTCCCTGATAAATATCATTGCGTAAATTTTTCTCTTCAGCACTTTTAAGCTCGGGAAAATCGTTCCCGAATTCCTCATACCACCGGTTGACCAAATCAATTTCCTCTCGGCTGGCTGTTCCTTCTCTATATTTTTGTAATAATTCTTTAAATTTTTGAAACTCCACTTTTTGCGTTTTAAATAGATGACGGCAAAGTGGACTTATTTTACTTTAAAAAATGATTAAGAATTTATTAAGAGCTGGTAAACAAAGAAAATAAAAGTGAGTCCGTGGATATTATTGTAGTGTTCGAACCTTTTAGGAAGATCTTTTTTTAATCTTTTTTTTGCCTCCGATAGCAGGTTATTAACGGTCTGGTCCGCTAAATTTAGCGTTTGGGCAATATCTTTAACATCGTAGTTTTCCAGCCGTAACTGTAGAGAAGCCCGCATGTTACTGGGCATTTTTTCCATCTCTTCTTGTAGTATCTCTTCAGCATCCTCATAGCTCAAGCCCATTTCATCTTGCTTGACGACCATTTCCATCAGGTAATATGCCCGCTCGACAACAGTATTGTTCCGATTTTCTTTATAAAAATAATCAATCAGTTGATTTTTTAGTGAGCTCATAAGGTAGGCGATCACGTACTGGCGAATGTTAATGTTGTCTCGCTTATTCCACAGTTTCACGAAGACATCCTGCACCATATCTTTAGCCACATCTTCGTCCTGCGTCCGACTCCAAGCATATCCATACAGGGTCTTCCAAGTCGCTAAATAAATACGATCGAAAGATTTCCGGTCGCCGTCCTTCTGGACAGCCAACCAGCATTCCTTTAGTTTTGCGTGGTCCACCATTTTGTGTTCGAAATTAAGACTTTAACATTAACTCAGCGTTAAGGTTAAAACTATTATCTCGTGCTAGGAATGGATCGTTTACATTGGCTAGTTTGCACATAACGCATTCCCGACATTAATTGTTTAGATAACACAATATAGAAGTTATTATCAAAAGAAACAACAAAGGGGATAATGCTGCAAAGGAATAATGAAAATGCTATCGACATAAAAAATAAACCTCAAGGACAATGGAAGTATGCACGAAATCTGGCATTTCAAGTTTTCTTAGCTCTCTTAAGAAGGTCGATCACTCGCAAAGAGCAAATTGTTTCAATAGCTTAATCTTAGATTGCCGGCAATACCAATCGGTGTATATAAGATCGATATTCAGATTTCTAGTTTCACCAAAATCAAAGTTTCGGTATTTCTCTATTACCTTGGTATATCTATCCGGATCGGTACACTTATTTCGAAAACGCACGCATGTAATATGTGCTGCCTTAGTTGGATAACGCTTATCAATATCCTGCATCAATGAGGAGTTTGCAAAATTTGCGCGAAGTTTGTTTCTCAACAAGGTCAGGTTATCATTAAGCATGAACCCCTGAATCATGCCCGCCTCTTTTGAGAAAGTCACGCCTTTACACCGGACCGCAAGGTTATCGATACTTTGTAAACTTTTAGAGATAATATCGATATAATGTGCAGGATCAATTTGGTCTAAACTAAAATTATCATGACATGATATCAAAGACAGTGCGGTAATATGCAAATCAGACGACGGTTGATAGTATTGCGTATCATCTATATCCCCGAGTTCGTTCATAAAGTACGCTATGTTACGCTTAACAGCATCATCAGGCCTAATTATTAAGGAGAGGCCTCGCCTATTATCATCGGGCCGATCAAGATAGAGATCGATAGCGTGACTTCCTGCCTTTATATCATTTATCGATTTTTTATAAAAAT
>JAALOO010000441.1_pt2 | contig 32362 bp, 18 predicted proteins | sample 7257641 | NCBI WGS metagenome assembly JAALOO01 (sample SAMN14085613, study PRJNA598686) | mite metagenome | biome: ENVO:01001000; feature: ENVO:01001002; material: ENVO:01001226; isolation source: single female mite from University of Michigan culture on fish food culture... ...
TAGTAGCTCAAAAAACATTAGGTAAAGTTCGAACTGCCGGGGGGTTTACCCCCCCTGCCCAATTCGAACCTCGATAGATGTCACTTTTCAACTAAAGCATCAACATAGCAAAAGTCGAACTTTGCTAAGAATACCTAGTAGCTCAAAAAACATTAGGTAAAGTTCGAACTGCCGGGGGGTTTACCCCCCCCCCTGAACAATAGTCATTTCAAATAGAACTGTCTAAGAATACGTGTCAGCTCAAAAATTATCAAAAATTAATCAAAATTATCAAACCGACCGCCCACCTGTGCGTTGTTGCGCTGTAATTGGCATTGTTGGGAGGAGGTGTGAAGTTCGAGTTGTTGGGGGGTAAACCCCCCGACAATTCGAACTAGACCGCCCACCCAGCAACGCACAGCGGGCTGCGGTTTGATAATTTTTGAGCTGACACGTATTCTTAGACAGTTCTATTTGAAATGACTATTGTTATTTTTTTTTTTGAAAATGTCATCTATCTATGTAAGGTAGAAGAAGTTCAGTAGCGGCGTTTGTCACTAGTCACATGCCGACCTGTGAGGTTCAGATAAAGTTCAGTAGCAGTCGTAGTCACTAGTCATACCAGTTTGTAAAGTTAGAGCAGTGTTGTCCGGCTGATCTGGAGATGAGCCTCCTTACTCTTTTAGTAGATGATCAAGCTCACTTGAAAAAAAAATTAGGTTATTTTTTCTTTATTTAGAAATCAAGTTGTGTAGATGTGTGTGTAGACTCTTCAAATGCAGTAGTACGAGCAGATTCTCCTCAGCAGGATGTGGCAGTCGAAACAGATGATTCCCAGCACTTCATCAAAGTCAAAGAAAGCAGGTGTAGCAGATAGTGCCTTCAGCAAGTGGTAGCAGGTTTTAGCAGTTGTAGATGGCTGCAATCACCACCACCACCACCACCACCACCACCACCCATTGACCCAAGCATTGAATAAAGAAGATCCGCTGGTTCTCTTTCAATGACACATTAAACCGACCGCCCGCCTGTGCATTGTCGCGCTGTAACTGGCATTGTTGGGAGGGGGGATGGGAGTTCGAAATAATTGGCGAGGGGGGTAAACCCCCCGACAATTCGAACTTGACCGGCCACCCAGCAATGCACAGCGGGCTGCGGTTTAATGTTTTTTGAGCTGACATGTATTCTTAAAGAGTTCTATTTGAAATGACTATTGTTATGTTGATGTTTTTTGAAACTATCATCTGTCTGTCTCTTTCCTCTTTGTGCCGATGCGAAGATCAAGCAGGGCGAGAAGACGCAGACGATCTACCGCTGGATTCGAGAAGGTAAACAAACAAACCTTTTATACTCACTTTCATTTCGAACTTACCATTAACTTCCACCAACCAACCAACCAACCAAACACTTTCACCAGGAAACTACCGCGAGGCAATGGCCGTCCTCACCGACGAACTGTACGGCAATCCGAACTCCCGGGCGGCTCTTTCCCTGCTCGCCTACTGCCACTACACACTGCAGGACTTCAGCGGGGCGTTGCAGTGCTACGAGCAGCTGATCACGCTGTACCCCGAACAGCGGAGCTACCTGCTCAACTACGCCAAGTGCCTCTTCCAGACGGGCGACTACGAGAAGGCGCTCAAGACGGCCGTTAGATACGCGGAAAAGTTCAACACCAACAACAACAACAACAACAACGGCTCCTCGACCAACGGTAACAACAACAGCAACAACCACGCTGGAGAAGGCGCTTCAGTTGCGGAGAACAACTCCCTCCTCGGTGACCAGGCAAAGAAATCAGCGGCACTCAAAAAGAGCCGCGAGGCGGACCACTACGACGACTTTGCCGCCGCGGAGCTGATCAAGCTGCAGGCGGCAATCAAGTACGCCCAGGAGGAGGAGCCCACGCTGGCGGCCCGCGCCCTGCTGGAGCAGATGCCCACCGATGGCCAGGCAAGCGGCGGCAGCCACAGCAGTGGGATGCACCTGGTGGACCGGGAGGCGAATCTGGGCTGCCTCCTCTACAAGGAGAAGCGCTACGAGGAGGCAATTGAGAAGTTCAACAGCTGCCTTCAGGTGGAGGCGCTGAATCTAAATCAGAGCCGAGGATCGACGCCGGGCGTTCGAGGCGCCACGAACATTCAACTGGAAAGGGGCGGCGGCGGCAGTGGAAACAGCGGAGGTGTAAATAGCCTCGCCAGCAGCGCCAACAACAAAGACCTTCGAAAGTCGTCGGCTCTTCGATCAGCAACCACGGCGTCCTCTTCTTCAGCAGCCTCAACGAATGCTTCCACGAACCGCAAACCGGACCTGCTCTACAACCTCGCCGTCAGCTACTACCAGCTGAGGCGGTACGGCGAGGCGGCCGCCTACATCGGCGAGATCATCGAACAGGGCATCGAGGAGCACCCGGAGCTGGCGGTGGGCGCCAACACCGAGGGCGGCATCGAGGTGCGCAGCGTCGGCAACACCGAGACGCTGCACGAGTCGGCGCTGGTGGAGGCCTTTAACCTGCGGGCGGCCATCGAGTACCAGCTGAAGAACCTGGAGGCGGCGCGGGAGGCGCTGACGGACATGCCGCCCCGGGCGGAGGAGGAGCTGGACGCGGTGACGCTGCACAACATTGCCCTCCTCTCGATGGACAGCAACCCGGTGGAGGGCTTTGAGAAGCTGCAGTTTCTCATCGGCCAAGGGACGGGGACGGACCAGGGAGCCCAGGGCCCGGCCAATGGGCCGCCGAACTTTCCCCCGGAGACCTTCGCCAATCTGCTGCTGCTCTACTGCAAGCACGACTACTTCGAGCTGGCGGCCGACCTGATGGCGGAGAACGCCACCTACACCTACCGCTACCTGTCCCCGTACCTCTACGAGTTCCTCGACGCGCTCATCACCCAGCAGACGTCGCCCGAGGAGGCCTATCAGCGCTTCGACGAGCTGGCCGCCCGCCACACCGACGCCCTGCGGCGGCAGGCGAAGCAGATCGCCGAGGCGCGGGCGAAGCTGCAGGCGGTCACTGATGGAGGCGGTGGAGGTCCTGGAGGAGGCGATGGTTCGATTGAGCCAAATTTAAAGTCCACCACCACCACCTCCTCCTCCTCCTCTGGCGGCCCGCCAACGCCGAACAACCCCGCCTCGGTGGCCAGTCGGCAGCGAGAGACGCTGAAGCGGCTGACGGCCGCCCACGAGGAGACGCTGGCCCTCTACATTCCCGTGCTGATGGCGCAGGCGAAGATCTACTGGGAGCTGGAGGCGTACGCCAACGTCGAGAAGGTCTTCCGCAAGTCGGCGGAGTTCTGCAACGACCTCGACCTGTGGAAGCTCAACGTCGCCCACGTTCTCTTCATGCAGGTAAGGACGCTCACGCCTTTTATGACTTATCAAATTATCTAATTCCTTTACCTAATTCCACCACCAGGAGAACAAGTTCAAGGAGGCGACCGGCTTCTACGAGCAGCTGGTGCGGCGCAGCTACGACCGCATCCTCAACGTCAGCGCCATCGTCCTCGCCAACCTCTGCGTCAGCTACATCATGACCGGGCAGAATGAGGACGCCGAGGAGCTGATGCGGAAGATCGAGAAGGAGGAGGAGGAGGCGCTGCTGGGGGCGGTGGCCGACGCCGGAGAGCAGAAGAAGGTCTTCCACCTGTGCATCGTCAACCTGGTGATCGGGACGCTGTACTGCAGCAAGGGCAACTACGAGTTCGGCATCAGCCGGGTGATCAAGAGCCTGGACCCGTTTCCCAAGAAGCTCGGCACGGACACCTGGTTCTACGCGAAGCGCTGCTTCCTCGCCATGCTCGAGGCGATGGCCCGCCAGGTGATGGTGGTGCGGGACGGCGTCCTCGAGGAGTGCCTCGCCTTCCTCACCAGCGCCGAGGTGCACGGGCGCAATGTGAAGGCGGTGGTGGAGGCGCCGCTGGAGCTGGAGACGCTCCACCCGGGCCGGAACACCGTCACCTACGAGGCGCGGCTGCTGAAGGCGCTCCTCCTCGAGCTGATGGACGGCTGAGCGCCTGATAAGAAGAAGCTTAGAAGTAGAAGAGCACTTCGAAAAGCAGCCATTAACACTACCGCCGCCACCAGCACCACCACCAGCACCACCGCAACCAATAACACTTCCCGCTATCGGGTAATTGCCGCCATTAGGGGAGCCGCCAGCCCAAGCTGTAATAGTCTAGTAAGTAGAAAAAGTAGTAGTGCACCCGCTCCAATGTTGCTAAAATGTGCCCAAAGAAATGATGAGACTCGATCAACAGCAGCTACAGCGGCGGCATTTCGGTGCAATTTCAAATTTCTCACTTCTAGCTCCTGCAATTGTGGACTGCAGTGCCTCCGATTAATTGGGAGAGAGTGTTGCACTGCTGGCTCAGAGGACGATGATGATGTTGGTGGTAGTGAGAGCAACTCAGGGTCGAGTAGGAAGCATAACAAGCCTTGCTCTCTCCCTCTTTCTTTCTTTTGCCTCACTGGCTACCAAAAAGTTATTCTCTTTCTCTCACTTTCATTTCCTTTCCCTGCACGAGCACATCACTGCACGACTGCACATCTCTGACTCATTTGAATTGGAGCTGGCATTCGGAGGCAGCAAAAGAGCAGAGAGGGAGAATTATGCCGAGCAAATGAGAATTTGAATGCTAATTAGAGTGGAGCCACTCTTTCACCATCACCATGGCCATGGCCATTGCCAACATCGTCAACACACACACTTTGCTTTTCCTTTGCCTGTAATGGTAGTAGTAATAATAATAATCAGGCGCAACTTTACGAACTGTGGTGGACGGACGGACGAGCTGCTCCCAGCTGAAATGCTGTCCCCGCTCTCGCTGACACAACAATCCAGGGTGCGCCCGGATTTGACACAACAGAGCAATCCTCTCCTGACACGACAACAACAACGGCGGCAGCAACGGCGGCAGCAGCAGCTGAATCCAGGCAATCTGCTTCTGTTGAGAGATTCAGAGAGGCTTCAGTGCTTGAAAGTGAAAGTGCAAAGGAAAGGTGGTAGAGCATCATCACAGCACAGCAGCGCAGTGCTTTACATCACAGCAAAATACCGTCTCCTAACCCAATGAGAGTGAAAGAGAGAGAGAGAGAGAGAGAATGGTAAATTAATTGGAAAACCGGGAGGACTGAAGAATTGGAATAGCTGCTGCTGCTGCAGTGTGCTGCCCGGGTACTACCACTGCTGCTGGAATTAGTAGTGGCATTAATAATTTGGTACTACTGCTGCTGCTCCTTTCCACCAGTATTTGAGTAGAATCCTTGGGTTCCTCTTCTTCTTCAGCTTCTTTTTCAGTGTCCTTCTCTTCTCTTCCTCTTTTTTTGACGGTGGTGGTGGTGGAAGAGGTTTTAGTGTGTTTGAATAATTTAAAGGCTGCTAGAGTTGGGCGATAGTACCGACTGGTCAACCGTTTGCTTGCTGGAGAGAAAGGTTCTTTTTTTCAGGGCAGCGCAGAAGGCTTTTAGGTAGTGTGTGTGCATAAGCAGCAGCAGCTGACCTGAAAAGTGTCCTCGGGGACAGTTAAAACACAAAAATAAAGCAAAAAATTATTCCGCAAAAAACAGTGCGTTTGTTTAGTTTAGAGTTCAGCTAAAAATATCGCTTTTTTCAAAATTGTACTCTGGTGGAAGCTGTTTTGTTTGCAAAAGTTCGATGACTGTGTATGTCTCCATGACAACACGGCCGAAATGTTTGCGGCAGCAGCTTTTTTGCATTCATGTCGATGGGACAGTAGTCAGCAACATTACAAATTAATCAAGGTGCAAACAATTTTATGATTTAGAGCCAAGTCTGTGAAATCTCTGCTGAAAAGTGCGACAAAAGTAAACCGAATTCCTGAAGGAGAAATGAAAATGAAAACAAATCGCCCCAGCCACAGTGGGTGGCGCTGGTGATCGTCCTCGTCGTCGTCGTTGTTGGTTGTCGTCATTTGGTGCCGGCGTCGTCGTTGTCAAACAATTTCATTAGCAGCAACTCTCTGTGTCCTCGTTCCCGAATCGCCAAATTCAAGCTGAGTAAGAGCAGAAAAACGTCCGTTTTTCCTTTCTCCTCGATGAAGATAAATGAACTCGCCGTTGCTGCCTGCTAATGACAGAAGTATACAGCAGCAGCAGCAGCAGCTTGAGCCGGTGTTCTCTTGCCTCTTCTTGCTTCTTCTTCTTTTTCTCGTCCAATGTTCTCCCTCATCTCAATCAATTCGGGTCCCAGCATTCCTCCTTTTTTCCGCTGTTAATATAAATATTGAAGAAAAACAAAAGGCTTAGAGGGGAGAAGAAAACAATCCGGGAGAGAACAACAAAAACCGGGCAACCTCTGCTGCTGCTCTAGAATCAACGGGAGGAAAAAAACAAAAACAAAAAGTTGAACTCAAACAAAAGCGAAACAGAGAACTGGAAGCCTGAAAACAGCAAAAGCAAAACAGAGGAGCGCCCGAGCAAACACAATTCGGAAGCAGACATTGAGAAAGAGTGAGCATTCTCTATCCTTTTCCCATCTTCTTGATCATCATCACCACCACCACCATCATCATCTGATCTGCTGTGAATGCCTCCATTGTTTTGTTTTTGCGATCATCATATTGTTAATAATTGAAGCGGCATCGGTGGATATATAGCGCCTCTTCCAAGGTATGATGCGATACTCCATCCTCTTTTTTCTTTTTATCACCTTTTTGCCCCCTCGAAGATTACTACCGAGAAGTGGTGGGTAGGTAGAGTTCTCCTCGACCAGGCACCAGCAAATTGATTGCCGCCTGCTGTGTGCCGCAATTTCGATTTCAGAGTACAGAGAGAGAGAGAGTACAGTGCTCAGCAAACAAGTGCCGCGGTCTTGTGTGTGTGAATTCTGTCATCGATCTCACAGTGAGAACGCTTGAGACCTTCTAATAGGAAAAAGAAAACGAAAAAGAACAAGAAGTAGCCAGGTCGAGGCCATCGTTCAACCCGGCGCTGGCACTTGCACTGTTTTTTCCGTCTTCTCTTTAGCCTAGCCTAGTCAATCGCGGCCGCCTGAATCCTGGATCCTCCGAAAAAGGGGGGGGGGAAAGACCTTTCTTTTTTCCTATATTTCCCTTCTTCTTCTTCTTTACACTTGATTTATTTTTGCCTTTTGACGGTAATTGGAGGAGAAGAAGAAGACGGCAGCTGTCTTTCTCTCTTTCGCTCTCGATGAAGCAATCGATTGAAGCAAGCGATACACTCTTTCTTTCTTTCCTTCTTTCCTTCCTCCTCTCTGACAGACATTGTCGAAACGAGGGTTAACTTCTCCTTCTTCTTCTCCTTCCACCACTTTCTAATTGCATTACACACGGGCAAATTCAATTTTCCTCACACACACACACACAGAACGACCGAGCAACGAAGCTAATTATCGGCTGGATTCGCTCTCAATTTCTTTTTTCTTATTTCTCTTTTTCCTCTTTCTCTCCTCCTTTAGCATCCCCACTTGGGCAATTGATTCAAGAAGTGCTCTGAGCCCCGACCACACACTGGCTGTCTTTTAATTGCAAAAGTTCTTAGAAGAGAATAAGAAGAGGAAGAAGATGCTTCGTCCCAAATCTGCCGGCGGCGGTGGCGGTCGCTCCTTTCTCGATGACCTCCTCGGCACTGATCCCCTCGACTCCTCCTCGTCGCAGCCCACGACTTCACAGAGCAGAACACGCAAGTCGGTGCGCTTCTTCGACGACCCTGATGACCAGGACGAACTGCAGCAACAGCCTTCCTCTTCCTCCTCTTCAACATCCCGAAGCAATCGACCACACAGCTCAACACTAGACTCACTGCTCAGTGGAGGTCGAGGTCGAAGTGGTGGTGGTGGTGGCGGCGGCCAGGCAAGTGAGCCTAGACCCCGCTCCTCAGACCTCGGTTCATCCAATCGATCGAAGCAGGCCGACTGGCTGGGACTGTCGGAGAGCGATGAACATCCTCCGAGAAGGTCGACCACAAGTGAGCAACAGTCTTCTTCTTCTACTTCTACTTCTTCTGCTGCTCGGGCCCTAGGGAATCTGCCATCTTCTTCTGCCTCCTCCTCCTCCGCTTCGGTTTCAGGCGGAAAAGGCGCTGCCACCGGGGAGCCTGACGACTGGATCACCGCCGGGCTGAGGGCTCGTTCAGCAGCTGCCAAACAGCAGCCCACAGCTTCAACAGCAGCAGTTGAAACAGGTGAATCACCATCATCATCATCATCAACCAGTCGACTGCCTTCATTTCTTCAGCCACCACCAACGGTAACGCCGCCCACCACCACCACCTCTATTGACCCGCCACCGCCTTCCCAGCCACCGCCTTCCGCCTCCACTTCCACCCGTCCTTGGAATCCACGCTCCAATGTAGTGGTGGTGGATACATTGGCTGGAAACGTTTCAAGTGCACCGGCTGCAGCGCCGAATAAACCGCCAGCAGCAGCAGCAGCAGCAACGGAACAGTTTGCTGTACCGTCAGCACAATCACTGCAGCAGCAGCAGCCATCTAGTGCACCGGTTTTAAACGAAATACCAAGCGCGCAAACGACTTCAGCATCAACTTTGGAAGCGGGAGATTTATTGAAAACTGCTCCCGGAAGTGATCAGGAGAGGGGAACAGGTGCTGGGGCAGTGTTCACTACTTTGGCTGATGTTCCTGTGGAAAGCAGCAACAACAGCAACTCGGCCGTCTTTCTGCAGACTAAAGTAAGTTCTTCTGTTGTGTGTGTGGCTTTCAGGCTATTCTATTTTGGTTCCTCCTAGTTTAGTCTGACAGTAAACCACCCGAACCGTGGAAAATATTTTTTTATAAAAAAAGATTTTCCACGGTTCGGGTGGTTTACTGTGAGTTGCTAATTAAATTAGCACTTTTTGCTGTCGAGAAATTCAATTAGGGCCAAATGCGATTTGTCTGGTTTTTCTTACTTTGGCAGCTGCTGTAACAATGTTTCAGCTTTTAGCTAATTTAAACTACTGTTCTTGATTTTCAGAAAGAAAAAACATGTTTCAAAACTAACAACTTTCTTTTTCTTTTTCCTTGCAGCTTCGCCTACTGACACTGGAGAAGAGCTTCCTCGAGCAGACGGTGGCGCAGATGAAAGCGAACCAGCGGGAGGAGCTGCAGTCGATGGTGTCGCTGTACGAGTGAGTTTGCCAACAATTTTTTTTACCTAATTAGTCCTCAATTAACCTCAACCAAATCTCTTTCACACACTAGCCAGCAGATGCGCATGACCTCGGAGATGTACAAGCGACATGAGGAGATGTAAGAAGTGCAGAGAGAAGAGAGATTTCAATTTTTTTCGAATCTTCTTTACAATTTTCACTCTACCATTCATTCAGGATCCAAGAGGAGCGCGACCGGCGCATCCTCGAACTCCGCTCCGCACTGGAGCACTCGCAGGCGGAGACGGAGGAGCTCCGCTTCCGCCACCAGCAGCGCCTGGCCACGCTGGAGGCGGACTGGGCGGCGGACGTGGGCCGCCTGAGGGCCGCCCACTCCTCGGCGATGGCCGCCGCCGCCGAGGCCCACCAGGAGGCGCTGACGCGGCTGGAGGGGCGGCTGCGGGCGGAGGGGGAGGGGGAGCGGGCGACGGCCACCGCCGCCGAGCTGCTCCGCTCGCACAGTCGCTCCGTGTCGGAGCTGCTGGCGAAGTGGGAGGCGTCGGCGCACGCCATCGAGGCGCTGCAGCAGTCCGTGGTCGCCCGCCAGGAGGACCTCCTGCTGCGGCAGCAGGCGCTGGAGGGAACGCCCCCAGCTGCTTCTTCAACTGACCAACAGTCCACCGCCTTAGCCGTCGACCTGGAGCGTCAGTGGAAGGACTTTGTGGCGCAGATGCAGGCCGCGCAGAAGAGCACCCTGGAGACGATACGGGCCACCTCGGAAACCGGTGGTCACCTCGAGCAGCAGAAGGAGAAGGCCCTCGAGGCGGACCGGGCGAAGCTCGACGCCGAACGGTCGGAGCTTGAGGCGCTGAGAAGCCGCTTCTCTGAGGAGGTCCGCGAGTGGCGGGCGCGAGAGGGCGCCCAGGCGACCAAGTGGCGTGACGAGCGGGAGGCGCTGCGGGCCGATGTGCGGAGCTTTGAGGAGCGCCGCGCCCTCCTCGAGACGCTCTACGCCGAGCGGAAGCGGGCGCTGGAGGAGGACCAGGCGAAGGTCCGCCAGCAGGAGGCGGAGCTGGAGGCGAAAAGAGCCGAGCTGGAAGGCGGACAGGCGACCTTGGCCGCTGACCGGCTCCGCCTGGAGGCGGACCGGGCGCAGCTGACGGCCAGTGGAGAGCTCTTTGCCCGTGAGCGCGAGGCGCTCTCCGCCCTGGCCAGCTCCCTGGCCCGCCGCTCCGAGGAGCTGGAGGCGCTGAGCGAGGTGGCGCTGAAGGAGAAGCTGGACGGCGTGGCCGCCGCCGAGGAGGTGGACAGTCGCCAGGCGGAAGTGGAGGGGCAGTGGGCGGCGGTGGAGGAGGCGGCGAGGGCGGTCAGGGGGGAGGAGCAGCGGCTGAGGGCGGAGCGGGCCGCCCTCCACCAGCAGTGGGCGGCGGTGGGCGAGCTGCGGGCGAGCATCGTCTGCAACCTCTGCGGCAGTGCCATTCAACAGCAGCAGCAGCAGCAGAATCAGCAGAATCAGATTTTGAAGTTCGAAAATGAGGATTCCAGTCAGCAGCAGCAGCAGCAGCAGCTGATGCAGATGTCCAATTACTCCATTGCGCTGGCGAGCTTCTCTGCCCAAGGACTGGGTGGAAATAGAAATGGAAATGCTTCCCATCCTCCTCCTCCTCCGCTCTTTACCAGTCTGCTCAACAACAATCACAACAACAACAACAGCCCAACTTGGACTGCCACTAGAGCCAATCACCATCCTCCTTATCAGCAGTTATCATCACCTCTGGAAGTTACTGCCTCTGCCTCTGCCGACCACGACCAGCGACTGCTCTTCTGGCAGATGAGCGGCCAGCAGGACGCGGCCTCGCTCGCCGAGGAGACCCGCTTTCTCCGCCTCATTCGAATGAAGAAGTAGTAGAAATAGAAACTTGTTGAAGAGATTTTGCTGTTTTTTATTGACATGTTCACGCCTAGAGAATACACACACACAGCAGCAGCAACAGCAAATTCGAAAAAGAAGGATGTTGTTGGTGTTGTGTTTCCTTTTGGGTATCATCCACCTCTTTACTTCTTGTAGGCTCGGGAGGCACGTCGACCGCGGGCTCGCTCGAACTTGCGGCCCTTGGCGCGCACGTACGGCTTGGTGCTGCTGTGCGGCACGCCGGGCGCCAGGCCGAAGTGGCGCACTGCCTCGCGAGCGTTTCGCGGCCCCTGCAGGAGGACGGTGTTCTTGCCGGTGGGGGCGCGGGTGGCCAGCTGGTCGAGGGTGATGATCTCACCGCCGGCCTTGAGGATGCGCGCCCGGGCGCCCTTGGTCACGTTGAGGGCGGCCACGGAGAGCTTCGGCACGTCGAAGAGGCGGGCGTCGTCGGTGACGGTGCCCACGATGACGGCGATCTTCTCCTGGCGAGCGTCGCTGCTCATGTGCGAGGCCTGGCGGGGGTGGATTGAGGTAGCAGAAAAGAAGTGTGTTAGCAGGTCTGAGAAATAGAAACTCGTCAACAACAGCAGCATACCAGTCGTCGCAGGGACAGCGGCGGGCGGTTGATCTTGCTCATGAAGAGTCGCTTGAGGATGATCTTGTTGAACTTGGAGTTGGTTCGACGAGCCAAGAAGCGGTACAGCTGCAGGTAGGATTGAAAATGGTAGAAGATGGTTCTTAGATTAGAGGACATGTAAACAACAAAAAGTGGCGAAAGTGACCGTACCTTGACGAGCAGGAGCAGGTAGGGATCCTGGCTCTTCGGCGCCGTACGACGGACCTTCCGGTCGTTCTTGTGGTTGATGTCAATACCCTGGGAAGGAAGGAAAGGTGGAGACACAGCATTGTTGTTAGTGCTTTGTGCAAGTCAGACCAACACACACGGGCACACCAATCGGGGGCGCCCACCTCGGGCACATCACGCCAACCAATGGTGGCCAAAAGCTTATCAACATACCATTTCCGAGGTTAGAAGTTCCGGAGGTGTACCAGAGAGGATTCAAAAAGGTGTTTTGCTGCTGGTCGCTGGCGGCGGTCGTCCACACGAGGCAAAACTTGCAACAGAAAAGGAAGTGCAGCTGCTGCCAGCCAGCGCAGAGCGTGCTTTCCAGCCGCTGGCGCACCGCTGGGGTCGAAACGGTCGTCGCCAGAGAGGGAGAGAGGGCTGGGTGGCAGTAGCCGCCGCTGGTGGTGGTGGTGGCCCGCTGCTGCCGCCGCTGTTTGGTAAACATTGCAGACTTTCGGTGTCGCTGTCGCTGCTGCGTTTCTACTTTTTTTTCACCAGCGATCAGGAGCGGAGACGCCGTTTTCTGGTGTGCCTTTCTGGCCTCTCTCTCTCTTTGAAACACACTCCAGTACAAGTCCTCTGGTGAGTACTCGCTCTATATACCATCCTTTAGTGTGTTCCAGCAACGGCTCGGTTCGGCTGCTGCTGCCGCCGATCCCGGATCCACCGCCAGGATCCCCTTTTTCAACTTTCTCGCACCCTAAAAAGCGAACGCATGCGAGTTTCTTCCATCGACCGACTGCCGACTGTACGCCTGCCGTCTGTGCCAGTGGGCACTGTATTGCCTATCATCATCGTCCCAGCCTATCATTCGCGTACTGTGTCCTCCGGCAAGTAGAGTGACACTCTGAGCAGCACTCTGACTCGCTTGTTTTCTCTCTTGCACTCTTCAAAACTCCCTCTGAAGTCTGTGTCTGTCTGTCGTTTCAACCAGTATTGCGTTCTCTGATTTGTTTGTGTATTTGTGTGTTTGTTTGTTTGTTTCACTAGTCAGCCAGTCAGTCTACCACCACTAGTCAACCACCAGAAGTACCAAGGAGTGGTAAGTGGTTAGCTGATCCTTCCTGAACATCTATCTATCCTATCTTCAAGACCGAAAGTTCTATTTCTTTTGCAGCTTTAGCTAAGCCGCTTTGCTGCTGTTGTCGCTAGAAAGCTCGAATCCTCCCCCTCAATTACCGTTCCTTTCTCTCACTTTCTCTTTCTGATCTATCAGATAACTGGAGTGTACTACTCCGCTGAGTGTACTCTCTCTATCTTTGCTGCACTATGAGCTGCTCTAGTCGCTCCAGTGTGTGTGTGTGTGTGTGTTATCTATGCGTCACTCAAACCACCGCGCCTTGTTGTGTTGAGAAGAGGTAGATGAGATCTTACTTTCACTCTCGAGTAGCCGAGTGGCCTATCCGTAGGCTCTCACTTTCTATCACCGTCGATCATCACACTAATTTTTTTAATTGCTGTGGCCATTAAGGCATTTCTTTTCTATCAACTCTCGCCCTCTCTCTCTCTCTCTCATCACTGATTTGCAGCAGCACCAGCAGAGAGTTTGCTCAGCTTTTTTTTATTGTCATGCAGTTGCTCAACTTGCTCTTTAATCTCTCCTCTGCTAATAAATCGCGGCCCTTCTGTTTTAGCAGCTACTTTTGATTTCCTTTCCTCCTATGTCCGTGTCTGTGTGTCTATGTGTGTTTGCTTTCCAACTTTCTGATTTGCTTTATTGCCATCTCGATTCTCATCTCACCGTATTTGTTTTCTCTTTTCTCCAACAGAGCGTTTTGATTTTGGTCAAGGAATTCAGCATCATCAGCATCACTTCTCTCTCAGACAATATCCGAACGCATGAAATCGCCTCCATCTTCAACTTTATCATCATCATCACTACCACTACTTTTTTTTCTACGAACACCAACGCCGTAAACGCCGAGTTGAGGTGTGGTGGTGGCAGAGAAGAGAAGCTAGCCTAGCCTAGCCTAGCTGAACGGACGACCACCACCACCACGATGAAGTGCCACCAGATTCTCACCGGCGCCGTCAACTCGGGCGACAACACCTACTCGTCGGGCAGCGTCGAAGGTATCCACTTCACCGCCTACTGCTCGGGCTGCAACATCGTCATCCTCAGCGCCCGCTTTGAGCGCGTGCAGATCGTGCCCGGCGTCCTCCACGGCGGCAACGTCCAGGCGAACTGCATCGACGCGGGCACCGACGTGGGCAAGATCGCCGTCTGCTATGGTAAGCTCTAATAAATGTGACACTGAATGAATGAAACACTCAAGAACTAATCATTTTTTCTGTTTAATTTTGACAGGCGGACCAATCAAGTGCCATCAGACAAGTGGAGCAGGCGCCGCCACTACAGCAACTAATGCCACCACCACCACTACCACCACCGCCTCCAGCCCGGCCAGCAATCGCATCTTCATCTACGAGCCGACGCCCATCATCGGCCAGGTGTCGGAGCACCGGCTCGACTACAGCTGGATCAAGACGGCGGAGATTGAGCCCAACTCCGCCGTCAGCGTCCTCAGCTGGAACATCGAGGGCACCCGACTGCTGACGGGGGGCGTGGAGATTCAGCTCTGGCAGCTGGCCAGTCAGCCGCAGCCTCACACTGCGGCCGACTCGGCTGCTGCTTTCGGAGGAAAGCCGCTGACGCCGACGCCCAGCGGCGGTAGTGACCCCGCCGATCAGGGGCTGCGAATGAAGCCGCTGCGCTCGACTACCAGTGAGCAGCAGCAGCAGCCGCCGCCGAAGAGCAGCGACTGGAGCTGCGTGTGGAGCTGCAAGACCTCCTCCCCGGTCGCCCACCTCTCCTTCTCCCCCGATGGGACGCTCTTCTGCAGCACCGGGCGGGCGGACCGCCTGGTGAAGATCTGGTTCGAGGCGCCCACGCAGAGTCACCACTTTACGGCGCTCTTTGACCAGCAGGGAGGGAACAACTGCAGCTCGATGGGCCACTTCACCACCACCACCGGCTGCCAGTCATCATCGGCCAACTCGCAGCTGTCGCTCTCCACCACCTCCGGGCACGGCAGCTCGCCCTGCGCCCTCAGCTTCAGCTTCATCTACGTCGCCCACCCGCGCGCGGTGACCGGCATCAGCTGGCGGCAGGTGAGCAAGTACATGCCGCGCGGCTCGGTGGCGAACATGCTCGTCACCAGCTGCCGCGACAACATCTGCCGCCTGTGGGTGCAGACGCTGCTGCCCGAGGACGGCCTGGTGAACGTCAGCCAGCTGGAGGGCGTCGGCAGCCTGGTGACGCCCCGCGAGCAGACGGCCCGCCACCGGGCGAAGCTGATGGCGCGCTTCCGGCACATGAAGAGCTTCACCAACTTCAAGCGACGGGCGCACATTGAGAACGCCGAGGCGGAGGAAGGAGGAGGGGGTGGGGGTGGGAGTGGTGGTGGTCAGCTAGGCCACTCGCACTCTACGGATGCCTTTCTGAACACCACCTCCTCTACCGGCACCATCTTCAACCCGAACCTGCCGTCCACCTTTTCAGTGCACGACTTTCACGGCTTTGGCGTGCACGGCACGGCGGTGGCCCCTGGCGGCCTCCACTTTCACCTCACCGCGACCATCAACGCCGAGAATGACATTCCCCTGGTGCCCAGTCTGACGCAGCATCCCTCCGAGTCGAACCTGGTGGCGGCGGTGGCTGCTGCTGCTCAGGGCGGAACCGCTACCACCGCCGGCAATCCCCGGGTCTCGGTGACCAATGAGGAGCCCCGGGCGACGTCGCCCTCCTCCTCCACCGCTGCTCCTCACCATCATCTTCACTCTGGCCAGCAGGCCGCCTACCACCACCACGAGGAGTCAGACAAGCCGCTCTTTGTGGTCAACTGGCTGAACAACAAGGAGATGGCGTACACGCAGGGCGCCGAGCGCGTCCTCCACGAGATTGTCGCCAACATTCTCGAGTCGGAGCGACAGGTGCTGCTCCAGCAGCAACAGCAGCAGCAGCAACTTCTACTTCAACAACAGCAGCAGGACCAGCAGTCAGAGGCGACGTCCACTACCGAGAACACCACCGTGGAGAATGTCCGAGTGGGGGCCAAATCTTCTCCGAGGTTACCTGGAGCCGCCACCACGGCTGCCTCCACTCCCGGCGCCAAGTCCGGCGAAATGCTGGCGGAGTTTGCCGCCGCCTCCTCCTCGCACAACTCCTCCTCGACGAACTCGCTGGCGACGATGACAACGGCGGCAGCAGCAGCAGCCGCCGCCGCCGCCGCAAATGCTGCCGACGGCGGCGGGCCACTGGGCGAGCTGGTGAACCGGCGCACCGTCGCCGACTACCTGGACCGGAAGTTGGAGACGCTGATGCGCGACTGGCACACCACCTCGGACCTGCTGTACAGCATTCACCCGCTGGACGGCAGTCTTCTCGTGTGGTGAGCTTTGATTTGCAGTTTTTTTTTGTTGCTTACGTGTTGCTAACTTCTTTTTTCTTCCTTGCAGGCTTGTGGAGTGGCTGGACGAGCCGACGCCCTCCACCTTTCGCCAGCCGCAGATCAGCTTCTCGGCGCGCATTCCCAACTCCATTCCGCTGTGGGACGCCAGCACTATGTCGCACCACATTCGCCTCTACTCGCCCCACTGCTTCCTCGACCTGAAGTCGGTCCTGCAGAGCTCGGTGGCGACCTTCACCTCAGCTGGAGCCGGAAACAGCAGCAATGCCGGAGCACTGCTCAGCGCCGTCCTCGGCGAGCAGCAGCAGCAGCAGCAGCAGCAGCAGCAGCAGCCCTCCGCCAGTGCCATCTCGCTGGCGCACAAGTCCCAGCAGCAGCACTACCAGTCGCAGCAGCCGCTCTTCGGGACGGCCACCGGCGCCAGCTCCACGCTGTGCATGATCACCAAGCACAACAACGGGTCGCTGAACCTCTGGAACCTCTTCTTTGCGGAGCAGCGAGGTGGCGGTGGCGGAACTGGGAGTGGCTCGGGGCCGACCTCCTCCTCCGCCTCGGCGCCCTTCACGCAGGTGCTCAGTCTGGCGCACTCGAGGCGCGTCTGCGGGCACCGCTTTCGCGTCAACGACGTCTCCTGCCACCCGATACTGCCGCTCCTGCTCACCACCTCGCACCACAACTCGCCCGCCGGAGGGACGGCGTCAGCAAAGGCAGGAACAACACAGCAATTGGAGCCTTCAGGAAGCAGCAGCAGCAACCTCATTAGCGGCCACCGGTCCTCCTCAGTGCCCAACTCGGGCTTCTGCTCGGAGCTAATTCTCTGGAAGGTGGACTCGGTGGGGCCGCTGCTCAAGTCGGGCGGCGTCACCGAGCTGGCGCGCATCAACTCGCTCGAGTCGACGGCCTTCGCCAATGTCGCCTGGGTGCCGACGCTGCTGCCCTCGACGGCGCTGGGCGCCATCGCCGGCGGCCACTCCAGCGCCAGCGCCTGCTTCGTCGCCTCGGACGGGCGGCAGCTGCGCATCTACCAGGCGGTGATTGACGCCCGGTCGCTGCTGGCGGAGGCGCAGCGCTACATGCTCAACACCAACGACCAGCGCCGCTTCTACTACGACTCCTCGGAGGAGGAGGAGGAGGAGGAGGAGGAGTCAGACTATGAGTCCGAGGATGAGGAGGACCTGGAGGATGGCCGCCATCATCGTCACCACCAACACCATCCTCGTCGTCACCACAGCCACCACTCTCAGAGTAGCCACCACCACCACCACCAGCACAACCGACGCGGCCTGGCGCAGCCGGACCAGGACGCCTTTCGCAGCCTCTTCAAGATCGTCTCGCTGCAGTCCACCGCCCGGCCGGGGGCCGTCCTCGAGCTGAGCCCCATTGTGGACGCGCGCCAGGACTGGGCGAAGACGCAGCTGCTGCACGTCTTTCAGGAGCAGCTCATTCTGGGCAATCAGATGGTCAAGCCGGCGGCGGCCAGCGGAAGCAAGAGCGGTTCTTCGCAGAAGGACGCAGGAGGGGGCGCCGGCATTGCCCCCGAGATCAGCCTCCCCGACGGCGGCCCGGTGATCGACCTCTGCCACGGCCTCTTCGAGGAGGTCTTCTACCTGGTGGTGGTGGAGAAGACGGCGGCGGCGGCGGCGGCGGCGGCGGGCGACACCCGCTCGACGCTGCACATGTGGCGCCTGGTGATCAGCTCCCGGGGAAAGGCCAGTCTGGATGATATTCGCAGCGGTACTTCTCAGGCCGCCTCGTGGATCAGCGCCGCTGGTGGAGCAGAAGACGGCGGCGGCGAGAGCTCTCGCAGCGTCTCGCCCGAGTTTGCTGGTGGTGGCAGTGATGGTCAAAACCACCAGCCCAACAACGGCAGCAGCAGCAGTCCTCTGCTGCGCATCAAGACGCGCAAGGTGACCACGCAGGTCCTACCCCTGCCCGCCGATGTGGAGGTGATTCACGCGGCGCCCGCCGCCGGCCACCTTCCCTCCTCCAACATCTACCCCGCCTGCTATGCGCCCTTCCTCCTGACCACCGCCTGCAGCGACAACAAGGTCCGCTTCTGGCGGTGTCAGGTGACCGAGGGGGGGACGGCAGAACAGACGAACAGCAGCAGCAGCTTCACCTGGCTCGAGTGGGAGATGCACCTGAAGGCGACGAAGCCAAAGGAAACCACTACCAACAACAATAAAACTTCGATGGACCTGGGCGCTGAGCCGATTCAGCCGGAGATGAGCAGCGCCCTCGAGCTGCCCGGCTCGCCGCTGTACGTCGCCTGCGCCTACTCGGGCCGCATTGCCGTCGCCTTCAAGTACGGGCACTCCTATACGGCGGCTGCCCGTGGAGATGGAAACAAGCGCTTCATCAACATTGGCATCGCCGTCTACGAGTGCCAGTCGAGCGGTGGCTCCGACTGGATCCTCGAGGACACCATCAAGGTGGAGCGCATACCGCTGCTGGAGCAGACCGATGTGGTGGATGGCGATGTCGCGGCGGAAGAGGACCTCATCGCCAGTCAGAATGTCGCCTATGACCTCGGGCCGCTGGTGGACAAGACGCTGAAGAACCAGCAGGCGTCGCTCAGTCTGACCACGAAGATCGCGTCCTCTGGCGCCTCGCCCTCGAATCCTTTCCTCTCTGCAAACTCTGACCATCAGCAGCACCACTCTTCGGCCTCCTTTGAAGGCGCCTTGGAGGAGGGCTCTGGTGGTGGTGGCAGCAGCAATCACCGCGTGGCCAACATACAACGCCTGCTGGCGGTGCCCAGCTACACGACCATTCAGTCGCTGCGGCGGCTCATTGCCGAGCAGGGCAACCAGCCGGGCAGCTTCACGCAAAAGTCGCCGGTCCTGCTGGACTGGGTCTCCACCGAGGATGGCTCGCACCTGCTGACCGCGTCGGCAGGGCACAAGGTCGCCCTCTTTGCGCCGGTCACGCAGCGAAAGTCGGTGGCGGCCGTGGCGGCGACGGCGACGACCACCGAAGCAAACAGACAGGCGGCCGCCCCGAGGACGTCGACCACCTCGAGCACCACGTCGACGCTCATTCCGCAGCAGTCCTTTGGTGGCCCGGGAGGAGGAGGAGGAGGAGGAGGAAGTACCTCCTCGCCGAGCAGCTTCACCCGCCAGACCTCCCAGCTGCTGTACAACCACAGCAGTGCTGCTGGCGGCCCTGGAGGCAGCCACATCTCCGTCACGCGGTGGATGGTGCTCCGGGTGGCGGAGCTGGCCTCGGTGGACGGCCTGCCGCCGCTGCCGATGCAGCTCAGCTGGGTCCGCGACGGCATCCTCGTCGTCGGCATGGACAATGAGATGCTCATCTACACGCAGTGGAAGCGAGCTGGGCCGCCGGCGCTGGTCGGCGGCTCGGCGCAGTCTTCAGCAGCGGCGGCTGAAAAGACCGCTACCAGCAACAGCAGACAGCAGCAACGACCGCTGGCCACTACCGCCGCCGCCGCTGCGATTCGACGCTACCCCTTTGACTCGGTGGACCTGCCGGCGGAGCGATTTGTGGCGACCAGCAGTTCGGCGGGGGCTAAGGATGCCACTGAAGCGACGAGCAACGAGAAGAACAACATCATCAGCTCCGGGGAGCACCAGCCGGACGACTATGGCCTTTTTGAGGCCTTTCGCCTCAGCTCGCCGGTCATTCCGCAGTACCACCCGCGGCAGCTGATGGAGCTGCTCGCCTTCGGGAAGATTCACCGCGTCCGCGCCATTCTCTCGCACCTGGTCGCCTCGCTGTGCTCCATTGGAGGCTCAAAGGAGGGCTACAACAGCTACAACCCGGCGAATATGGGCGGCCCACACGGCGGCGGCAGCTCATTTGAGAATGACGCCCGCAGTCCGCGCGCCTGGACCCGAACCAGGGCGCTCTCCATTGCCCAGCAGCCGTCGCCGCATGAAAGTGGTGGTGGAACTGGCGGCGGTGGCGCCGGTGGCTCCAGCGTCAGCCCCGGTCTGGACGGTCACACCAATCCGATCGTCGCCGAGGAGATTCAGCTGGACTACACGGAGATTGCCTCCATTCGGCCGCTGCCGCTGTACGCCCTCCTCCAGGCAGACGAGGGCGTCAGCGCGGAGCGAACCAAAGCGATGGAGGAGGCGAAGGCGAAGGCGAAGCAGGCGGCGAACAAGGTCGCCGGAGGAAGAGGCGCCGCCCTCGGATCGTCCTCGGCCTTTACGCTGGACGGCGCCGAGGCGCTGGACGCGGACGCCCTCTTCGAGGACCTCTACAGCTACAAGACGCAGGTGGAGGAGACGCTGGACGAGTTTCTCGGCAACCGGACGGCCTTCAACTTCTCCAACCTGGCGACGAGCAAGTTCCTCAAGTCGGGCGGTGGTGGTGGTGACGGGGCAGCTGCTTCGGCGAACGCAGCCGCCGCCGCCGCCGGCGACGCCTACTACGAGGGCGAGCTGCACATCAGCATTCACTTTGACCAGCGGCAGGCGGCGCTGCTCAGCAAGCTGCTCACCCACTCGCACCTGCCCGGCCTGAGCAGCCTCGATCAGATGCACCTGCTGGCGTTGGCCGACTCTCTGGCCTCCTTTAGCGACCTGGCCGACAAGTCGGGCGGAGGGGGCGGTGCCAATGCAGGCGACAGCCTCTCCTCAACGCCGGCCACCGCCGAACCCTCGTACCACCCGACGGAAGACGGCCTGCTCACCATCAGCGCCAACTCGCTGGACGACTGCGGCCTGCGCTACCTACTGAACATGCGCCAGCACGTCTACCTCCTGCGCTGTCTGCCGCTGATGCAGCGGAAGGCGCTGCAGGCGGCCGGCCTCGGCCTCCACAACATCATCTGGGCCTTTCACAGCGAGACGCAGGAGGAGCTGGTGCAGCTGGTCACCATGCCGGCCAATCCCACTGCTGCTGCTGCAGGAGGAGCCAACCCCGCCCTCAAGTCGATCACCTGGGCGGAGCTCCGCGAGGTGGGCGTCGGCTACTGGGTGCGCAATAACGCCCTCCTCCGCAAGGTGATTGAGCGGCTGGCGAAGGCGGCCTTCAAGGCGCGCAACGACCCCCTCGACGCCGCCCTCTACTACATGGCCATGCGGAAGAAGAACCTGGTGTGGGGCCTCTACCGCTCGGTGCAGGACCGCAAGATGACCGACTTCTTCAGCCACGACTTTGGCGAGGACAAGTGGCGGAAGGCGGCGCTGAAGAACGCCTACGCGCTGATGGGCAAGCAGCGCTTTGAGCACGCCGTCGCCTTCTTCCTCCTCGCCGGCTCGCTCTGGGACGCCGTGGAGGTGTGTCTGAACCGCCTGGACGACCTGCAGCTGGCGATGGTCATTGTGCGGCTGTACGACGGCGGCGACATTGAGACGGTGCCCGAGACGCTGAAGCGGATGCTCCAGGAGGAGATTCTCGGCTACCGACAGGGCGGGACGGTGCAGGACCGGCAGCTGGCCCACCCGGACCCCTTTCTCCGCTCCATGGCCTACTGGATGCTGCACGAGTACAATCTGGCGCTGTCGACGCTGCTCGAGGTGGGCGACGTGGGCAGTCGCCACCCGAAGACGGTGGAGGCGATGAATAGCAGCAACAGCGGTGGTGGTGGTGGTGGTGGAGGAGGACGTTCCACCTATGCGACGCCCCAGCCGCCACCGACCAGCACAGGCAATGCAGAAGAGGACGGCTCGGTTGGGAGCAACTTTGAGGGCCTCCACCCGGCGGTGTTCAACTTTTACCTGTACCTGCGCACGCAGCCGCTCATTGTACGGCGGGCGCAGGTGGCGCAGCACAACATTGGCACCACCGTGGGCAGCTCAACGGCGGCGGCAGCAGGAGCCCTAGGAGCAGGTGCGAAGAAGTTCACCCGCTCGACGTCCACCGCAAAGAATGAGCCGGCCCCGCAGAGCAAAAAGTCGCACCTGTTTAGCGGGGCGACGAACCGGGCCGATGCCATCGCCATCACCGCCTTTGAGCGGCGGCTCTTCTTCCTCACCGCCCACCGGCACCTGCGGGCGGGCTGTCCGGCGCTCGCCCTCGAGGTCCTCTCCCGACTGCCCGCCAACATTCTCTCCTACTCGGAGAAGAGCGAGCTGGAGGAGTGCAGCCGGCGGATGTCGCTGCCCGAGGCGGCGCTCCGACTCGCCGACGATGGCCACCTGCCGCAGGCGGCGAAGCTCGCCGTCGCCACGCCCTCCAAGGCCGAAGATCTGTTCTCTGGAGGAGGTGGAGGCGGTGGGGGAGGTGGCTTTGACTGGGGCGCGCCCACCTCGAGTCTCTTTGAGCCCACCACCTCCAGTCTGTTTGCGCCCACCGAGGAGGAGGAGTTTAAGATTACCTTTGACGATGATGAGAAAAGTGAGGACGATGAGGACGAAGATGAGGGCGGACTGCAGATGAAGGCGCCGGAAAAGGCAGCTGAGTCTTCAGAAGCCCCAGCAGCTGATAGCAGCAGTAAAGATCAGCAGCAGCAGACAAAGATTGACGTCATGGCGCAGCAGTTCAAGTTCATCGCCTGTCTGAAGATTCTCATGGAGGAGCTCAGCACGCTGGCCACCGGCTTTGAGGTGGACGGCGGCCAGCTGCGCTACCAGCTGTACATCTGGCTGGAGCGCTCGGTGACCATCCTCAAGGAGACCGTCAACTACCACACCTTCTCGCTGAGGTCTTCAAGCAGTGAAGGAGGCGGAGGAGGTAGGACGGGCAGCATCGACCACAGCAGTGCCGGCGGCCTGGTTCCGCTCAGTCCGCCGAAGTCATCGAGCGGAGGCAGCGTTCTCGTGAACGCCACCACCACCACCACCTCGGCGGCAAATCGATCGTCGTTGTCGCGAAAGCACTCGGACAACCCGCATCATCATCAGCAGCAGGAGGCGGCTCATCAACAGCTTCCACCCACGGCCCACCCACAACCGCCGCTGCCCTCACTGCACGACATTCTGCTCGCCGACAAGGCCGACTTTGAGTCGAAGATGGAGCGCTGCCGGCGGCGGAAGAGCTGGCTGCTCGCCAATGAGGCGCTGCTGCGCAACCTGCTCAGCTACTGTTCGCTGCACGGCGCCCACGGCGGCGGCCTCGCCTCCGTCCGCATGGAGCTGATCCTCCTGCTGCAGGAGCTGCAGCAGGACCGGACGCCGCAGCAGCAGCTGCTGTCGCCGCTGCCGCTGCCCACCACGCTGCCGCTGCTGACCGCCTCGGTGGCCAGTCAGAAGACGGTAGTGGCCGATCCGATTCGCTACCTCCAGTCGACCATCCACGACATTCTCGGCTCGCTGGCGGAGATTGCCACGTACGTGCACATGCCGACGCGGTCGGAGTACAGCAGCGGCTCGGGCGGCGGCTCCGGTTCACTGGCGCCGGTTCGCGAGCTGCTCGCCCTGCCGCCCTTTATGGTCTCGGGGACGGCGACGGCGCTGACGGCCTGGGCGGTCAGCTTTCAACAGCAGCAGCAGGGTCAAGGACAGTCGAATCTTCAGCCGAACAGCAGCAATGTCCAGGAGCAGCAGCAGCAGCACTCCTACGCCAGCTCGCTCTACAGTCTGGTGCACATTCTGCGCGACCTGGGCATCAGCCTCTCCTCCTGCGTCTACCAGTCGCTCTGTGACTGCGACACCGTCATGCAGAATGTAGCAGGTGGTGGTGGTGGTGGTGGGGGACGGACTTCGAAGAGTTCCAGCAGGCCTGCTTCACGACCACCGCCACCGCAGCATCAACAGCTGACGGTCACCCGAAGCACCGGAGGAGGCGGAAGTAACCCCTCTGGTGAGCAGCTTCCTGGTGGAGCAGCAACCAGCTCGGCCAGCTCGGAGCTGCTCATCAACGGCGGCGTCGGCCTCGGATCCTCAACCAGCTCGAACGAGCCACTGGTGGCCACCTCGCCGCCCAGCAAGTGGCCCGGCGTGCAGTCCCTTCAGGCGTTGATTGTCCGCGAGAAGGACGAGGACCTGCCGAAGCTGCACACGCTGCTCTGCGAGGCCTACGTCGCCGTCTACCTCAGTCAGCTGGTGTACGCGCTGACGATCTGCGACGCGGGCATCCTCTTCCGCCTGGTCGGCCTGCGCTTCACCGAGCGCAGCTGGGCGGACCTCTTTGGGGGCGGGGTGAAGCGGCTGCTCTGCTACGTGTCGGCCGCATCAGTGGGCGGTCCGTCGGGGCTTGCCGGAGGCGGCGGTGCTGTTCCTGCGGGCGGAGCTCCGGTCTCGCCCAATGACCTGCTCAACGGCGGAGCGGGCGGTGCCGGTGGAGCTGCGCACAATGACCTGCTGAACACGCTCTCCAAGCAGCGCATGAAGCTGCACATGAAGATTCTCGAGCAGCTGAACCAGGCCTCGGGGGCGATGCAGGCGGCCGGAGCGGCGGCCGTCGATGTGGTCAGCGCCGTCAGCACGGGCATGGTCAACGTGGCCACCAGCCCCAGCAGCACCTTCACCAGTCTGGGCAATCAGTTTGGAGGTGGAGGCGGAGGAGGGGCTGTTCCTGGATCAGCAGCCTCCTCCTCCTCTGCAGCAGCCACGGTGCCCGCCACCGCCGAGCAGCGACCCACCTACCGGGAGACCTTTGTGCCGCCGGCGGTGTCGCTGGTGAACTACCTGATGAGCAAGCCGGAGCTGGCGGACGAGCTGCGCCACCTCGACTACGACTCGAACGCCTCCGAGGGCGAGGGGGGCGGCGAGGAGGGCGAGGACTTTGAGGACGGCGGCATTGGCGGCAAGTTTCGCAGTGAGCTGGCGGCGAAGAGCGGCGGCGAGAAGAAGGACGACGACGACGAGCCGGACGATGAGGAGTACGACAACTGGGCAAACGAGGGCGGCGGAAGTGGCGGCGCCTCGAAGAAGAAGTCGAAGCAGGACCTGGCGGCGGAGAAGCGCAAGGCGAACCTCGAGTACGACCTCTACGCGTGGTGCATCATTCGGCTGGCGGTGGCCCGGCTCGCCTACGAGCAGCTCGACCGCTTCCTCACCGTCTCCGGCCTGGAGAAGGGCGACCTGCCGACGACCAGCCCGGCGATTCACGCCATGCTGAAGACGCTCAAGCGGTGGCAGTACTCGCTGGCCTTCTACATGAACGAGTTCACCCACCTGCCGGACCGCTTCCTCCCCAACATGTACGTGGACGGGGAGAAGACCAGCGGCCCGGTGATTGCCAAGTACAAGTCGCTGCTGGAGACGAACAACACGCCCTTTAGGGGTGGCGGCGGCGGCAGTGGCAGCAGCAGCTGCTCGCTGAAGGCGAACAAGCGCCTGTGGAACTACCTGGTGCGGCAGCGCAGCGTCCAGGACGTCTTCATTCGGTACATCTACGCGAAGGCGAAGGCGGCGAAGCTGGCGCGGGACCACGGCGCCACCGCCATCTGCAACTCGCTCTCCGGGTCGGCGCTCAACGAGTCGGCGGGCGGTGGCGGCGGAAGTTCTGAAGGCGGAAACTCCGCCTCTGACCAGAGGACGATGCAGCCGGGCAGTGATCGGGAAGATGCTCAGCAGAACCAGCAGCAGAACCAGCAGCAGCAGCAGCCCGAGCTGGCGACCTTTGGCGGGCCGATGGGCCGGCGGATGCCCGAGCCGCTGCGCATCGTCCACAAGGACCAGGACCAGATTACCGCCTTCTGCCTGAACCGGTCCTCGTCGCCGGGGCTGCTCGCCATCAGCACGCAGAAGGAGATTCAGGAGCTGAACATTCGCCCCCTGCTGGACGCCTGCGTGCCCTGGCTGGAGGAGGACACCGAGATGGACATTCTCAACCTAAGGCAGAAGTGAGTGGTGGTGACCTACAGCGGGAAATGATTTGTGCCTTTCGAGTGTGTTTATATCTTTTCTTTCTTCCTTTCTTTTTCTCCAGACACGACCTCGCCTACTCCACCTCCTCCTACGTGGACTTTCTCCTGGTGCAGCATCCCTCGGACCGGCTGCAGACGTCGCCCGGCGGCCAGGCCATGGGACGACAGCAGCCGCTCAGTGCAGGGGCAGGAGGGGCGGCGGCTGGAAGCCAGCAGACGCCCACTAAGCAGCCAGTTCTGGTAAGTTTCCATATTTCTCAGCTGCTTTCATTCACTTCTCAATGGTGGTGGTGGTTGTCTGCTTTACTAACTCTAACACTAACCATTTTCCTAACCTTCTAACATTCTGTCTTTCTCATTGTGCCTACTCTTTCTTCTCGCTTCTCCTCCTTCTTCTTCTTCTTTCCACTAACCAATCACAAACCTGATCAGTCAAAGCATCACTTTCAAGGGCACACCAATCCCTACTTTTGTCAGATCATTTTTGAGCGGAGTCGTCAGATTTTCATGCCGGTAAGAGCGGGAGACGTGATGTGTAGAAGACGTTGGTGTTTTTAGTTTTTTCCGTTTGCTTGCTTTTTTTGTTTTGTTTTGTTCTTTTGATTGTTATCTACTTTTTTTCGATTGACTCGCATTCACATTTGAGACTAACAACTTTGTCCATGTTCTTTTCCTCACTCAGCTCAAGCGACACAAGACGGAAACCGTCCGCCGACTTGCCTCTCACCCTTCACTTCCACTCTGTAAGTGCTGCTTTAGTTTTTTATTTCCAAAAGCCGTCTAAAATGTTCACTCCAATGTTCTTCCCTCCCCCCCTCCCAGATCTGTCGGGCGGGCAGGACGGCAGCGTCGTCCTGTGGGAGTTCAACCACCAGTTGCCCATTAGTACGCCCCGTTCGCCGGGCACCTTCGCCAAGGTCACCCGGGTGGCCTTCAACCAGCAGGGCAACAAATTTGGCGTCGCCGACACTGACGGCAATCTCAGCCTCTGGCAGGTGCTCGCCGGCCACAGTCAGCCTTACTTTGTGCGTACTCTATTCTTTGTTTTCTATTACCATAACCAAAAGCTAACATTTGACTCCCTTCTTTCTCTCCCCCCCCCCAGACCTACCTCTGCCACAACAAGACCATCAGCGACTTTACCTTCCTCGGCTCCAGCTCGCTGGTGATGACCGCCGGCCACTCGGCCGATCACCGCAACGTCGTCCTCTGGGACACGCTGATGCCCACGAAGAAGTGCCTGGTCAGCTCCTTTGGCGCCCACGAACATGGGGCGGCCTCGATCGCCTACGGCCCCCTCAATCAGATTGTCATCACCGGGGGAAAGAAGGGCGAGGTGGCCATCTATGACATGCGCCAGCGCCTCCAGCGAGACCGCTTTCAGGCGCACGAGGGCGGCGGCAGCGGCGCCGCCGTCAAGGCGATCGCCCTCGACCCGGGCGAGGAGTTCTTTGCCACCGGCTCGGCGGACGGCGATATCAAGGTAAGAGGGGAGAGAGATATTTGTGAGTTTTTCTAATTAATCTTCCCCCCCCCCGCCCAGGTCTGGTCACTGACCGGCGCCACGCCGCGCCAGCTGCTCTTTAGCTTTCCGGCGGAGCACACGCGCAGCACCTTCTTCCGCAGCATGACCGCCGGCACGACCGGCGTCTCGCAGCTGTACATTGACGGCAGCGGCCGCCTGTTCTCCTGCGGCGCCGACGGCTCGCTGAAGATGCGCCACATTCCCACGGTGGAGTGCCAGCCGAGGTGGTTCTTCGCCCCCGGGTCGCCCTCCACGCAGCAGGCGCTCTTTGGCGGGGGCGTCGGCGTCGATGAGTACTACGGAGGGGGCTTTCGCGGCAATGAGCACAGCTTCATCAACGGCAACGGCGTCGTCAGCTCCTACTACTGAACAACTATGAAGGCTGATGAGAAGTCCTTCTGATCTCTCTCCCCTCTCTTTCTGACTTGTGATTACCAGTCTCTTCTATCTTCCTTCAAGTTTGTGCGTAGTGTTCTAAGCGTTCACTCGGCGTGTGCTGTGTTCCTGTTCTGTTCTGTTCTGTCATCGTTACTGCAAAGTTATTCGAGTTCATAATTGACCACCGACCACCGAGAGTGACTGCGATTTTCTATCTTTTGGTCGTTTTTCTTCTCCCCTCCCTTTCCTTCTTTCAGGATTATCCTTCCTATCCTTTCCCTTCTTCTTCTTCTTCTTCTTCTTTATCTGCTCGCCATTTTAAACGTACTCTTTGACCTTACTTCTTTTTTTCTTTCTCCCCCGTTTCTCGTTGCTCGTTTCTCTTTTCTTCCTCTTTTCTCTTCATTCCGCTTCATTCCTATTTATTTAACTTAACCACTTTTCTTCTCCTTAATCCAGAATCGATCCCAGAGAGTTGTTTTTCCCTTTTTTATACCTTTTTTACCTTTTATCTTCACCTATTTTCTTCTCCTCTATTTTAATTTCGTCTTTTTATAATATAAAAAGCGCCACTCTTTTTCTCTCTCCCCTCTTTCCATTAGCATGTTAGCATAACTGAGAAATGTGCTACTCCATTCTCTTCTACTTTTACTGTCAACTTGTGATTGTGATTGTGCTACTCTCTACACACTACCGCTGATGATGACACACATTTGTACTTCTTTCTGTGACTACCACCTCTTCTATACAAACACACACACATTTTCTTCATTTTAACTTAACTTTATCTTCCTTCACCCACACACACTAGTCAGCCTTCTTTACGCGCAATAACACACATTACCACTTGTAAGTGACCTGCAGTGCAATTCGTATACACACAGAGACAGTCCCCACAATTGGTCAATTTGTCAAGCAATAATAAGTACAATAATAAAGTGTTGTGAGATTTTGTGAATCAAATGCTGATCGAATCGAATTTCACCGTTGTTGCCTTGGAGTTTTTTGTCAGTACGCACTTTGTCCGCCGGCTGGCGCTACAGTCGTTTATTCTGATGCTGCAGCTTTCGCGCTTGCTTACGTCTTCTACGCAGGCGCCTGTCGACTACCGCTGTTTTGGCGCTGTTTTGGTCAATCTGTGCCGTCTGCTTTTGTTGTGGGTGGTGTTTCTGTGCGTGTGTTGACGATCACTTTCTGATTTGCGTCATTGGCCTTTTGACACAGTGGTCCTCTCTCATTTGTTTCTCAACTTCCCAACACCCACCCGTCATGAAGGTCTACACGCCCCAAATCTCCTGGCACAATCGTCACTCCCTTCTCAGCGTTGACATTCAAAATCGACCATTCGGCGGCGGCGGGCAAGAAGATCCGCAACAGCCGCAGCAACAGTTGAGATACCGCCTTGCCACCGGCGGCAATGACTCTCGTGTCAACATCTTCCGAGTCGCCTTCAACAGCTCCGAGCGGACCGAGGAGGCGGCTGTCGTCCCAAACAAACCTCGGGTCAACGTCGAGTGCCTGGCGGAGCTGACCAGTCACCAGCGCCCGGTCAACATTGTCCGCTTTTCGCCGAACCTAGAGGATAACTACCTCGCCGCCGGCGACGATGACTCGCTCATCTTCATCTGGAAGCTCTACGAGGCGGTGAAGGAGGATGGTGGTGGACTGCTGGAGACGAGCTCGACAAACGCCGACGGCAGTAAAGGACTGGAAACAGCGCAGCAAAACGGCGATGCTGGGGGGAACATGCTGGAGGACGTCATCGCCGAGGAGACCTGGAAGCCGTTCAAGATCCTCCGCGGCCACAACCAGGACGTGACCGACCTTGCCTGGAGCCGGGACGGCAAGCGGCTGGTGTCCGGCTCGGTGGACAACAACGTCTTCGTCTGGGACGTGGCCCGCGGCAGCAAGCTGCAGAAGGTGCTGAAGGAGCACAACAGCTACGTGCAGGGTGTCGCCTATGACCCGCTCAACCGGTACATTGCCTCGCTGTCCGCCGACCGAAGCATGCTCGTCTTCAACGTGAACACCGGCAAGACGGTGCACCGAGTGTACAAGCTGACCACCGGGGAGAAGGAGAACAATAAGGATAAGGATAAGGATAAGGATAAGGATAAGGATAAGGAAGAGGAGGCTGAAAAGGAGAATGAAGTGAAGAGTGAGGAAGTGAAGGCGCAAGATGAGCCGGTGGAGGCGCCAGCAGAGACAGCAAAGAAGACAACCACCAGCACCTCAAGCAAGCTCTTCTTTGATCAGACGCTGACGTCCTTCTGCCGTCGACTGACCTTCAGCCCCGGCGGCGAGCTGCTCTTTGCCCCGTCGGGCATCATCGAGACCGGCGGTCCTGAGGAGTACAAGAACACCGTGCACGTCTTTCAGCGAAGCAACCTGAGCAGGTAAGTAAAAAAATACCTACCTACGTCATTCACTTTTTACCCAACCTGAACTCACCACCTTTCCGCTATCATTTTCCTTCGCAGACCCGCATTTTATTTACCCACAAACAAGTTCAGCGTCGCTGTTTCCTGCTGTCCCGTCGTCTTTGAGCTGAAGAGCGGCGTCGAGGAGAATGCCTTGAAGTAAGTGTGTGTCTGTCTTGCTCCGTTCTTATTGTTCTTCTACTTGCTCTTGACTCTGCTCTTGAGTCTTGATGATGACAGTGATTAATGGCCACGTTGTGTGCCTTACGTCCTCATTCTATACCCTCTTACAAGTTCTAAGTGAGTTCTAATTATTCTTTCTCGCATCTAAATCGATTTCCTCTTTCTTCTCTCTCTCCATTTACATATTATTAGCTACCCGTACCGCATTGTCTTTGCCGTGCTAACACAGGACTCGGTCCTCCTCTACGACAGCCAGCAGCTGACGCCCTTTGCCTACGTCTCCCAGGTGCACTACCTCCGTCTGACCGACCTCTCCTGGTCGCCGGATGGCCGCTTTCTCCTGGTCACCTCAACCGACGGCTTCAGCTCCTTCATTCACTTTGAGGGCGAGGCGGAGCTGGGCACGCCCTACACGGCGCCGCTGCTGCCGATGGAGGTGCTGGAGCCGGCGCCGACTAGCGCCAGTGCTGCTGCTGATGCCGCCAATGGAGGCAATGGAAGGAATGGGGGCACCACCGGGGAAGGAGGAGAAGGAGGAGGAGGGGCTGGAGGTGCTGAGGGCGGCGGCGAAGGCGACAAGAAGAAGAAGCGAAAGACGGTGAAGAAGGAAAAGGAGCCGAAGCCGCCAAAGGAGCCGAAGCCGCCGAAGGAGGCCAAAACGCCGAAGCCGCCGAGGCCATCGAAGGTGCCGCCCAAAGCGGAGACGCCCAAATCGAAGCCCATCACCAAGTTCTTCCAGGTCATTTCTCCGGCCTCAAAGACCACGGCCTCTACCAACACCGCCAGCACAACTCCTCAGTCTCCGGCGAGGCCTTTGGCTGAATCGATGGTCGAAGGAGGTGCTGCAGCTGGCAGTAGTAAGAGCACTGCTTCAGAGGCGACCCCGGTCACCAACATCACCACCACCATTACCACCACCACCACAACCACTCCACTGACCGCCTCGAAGAATGACAATGTGAGCAACACCAAAGCGTCGTCTGCTGCTGCTTCCGGTGAACGAAAGCGAGTCGGCTTCACGACCCTTTTTGCTCCCAAGAAGGCTGCAGGGGACCAGGCTGTTGTGGCAGACAGCAAAGCCGCCAGTCAAGAGACTATCAGCAATGTTATCTCAAAAGGTGAAAGCCATCTTCTTTTAAGTGGAGGAGGAGGAGGAGGAGGAAAGCGAAAGCTCGACGAAACCGCCGCTGGCAAAGATGAGAACGACCACTTTCAGAGTGCCCTGGCCGCGGCCCCGGTGTTGGTGCCCATAGAGGTCATTGATATTGACTGAAGATGAAGGTGGTGAAGAAGCTCCTCTTCTGACTATACACTGTAAATAGGCGCCCCCTCTTTAATTTTTAACTCTGTGGTATTTTTCTTCATAATTTTTTTCTCTTTGCACATACCTTTCTAACTACTGTCCGCCATGGGTGCACTACCTCTCTTACACGGCAGCATCTTTTCACCCTTTTTATATTATTATTATTCTTGCACCCGAGAGACACGCATTTCTGCCGCGCATTTCTGATTATCACATCTCTTTTAAAAACCTTTTAAAAATTAAAATTTTTTTAAAATATTTTTTGGTACTGTTGATTGTTACCCTACTTTGGTGCAGTCCCGTCGGCTTTGTTTTCAGTGTTCATCCGACAGACACTAGATGGCAGCAGGGGTTCCACAAAGTTTATTTTCCTGGTTTTCTGAACACGAGAAAAATAAAATTCACGGGCGATTTTTTGACGCCACTTACAAGATGGCGACGATGGTGGCGTTCCTAGCGGACAACATCGGAAACTATTCACTTTTAATGATTAATTCTGTTAATTTTTCAAATAAACGTTTCTTAGGTCTGGAACGTTGCAAAAAGCTCAAAGTTGCTTTAAATTAAACGTCTCGGCTTGTTACACTCTGCTAGTTTCCGAAAGATTTCTTCCAAAA
>JAALOO010000561.1_pt1 | contig 32356 bp, 27 predicted proteins | sample 7257641 | NCBI WGS metagenome assembly JAALOO01 (sample SAMN14085613, study PRJNA598686) | mite metagenome | biome: ENVO:01001000; feature: ENVO:01001002; material: ENVO:01001226; isolation source: single female mite from University of Michigan culture on fish food culture... ...
CTTCAGAAGAAGGTCGAAAATTTAGTTGTCAAACTTGATTCCGTGCTTTCTGCAGTAAACACAGCACTTGATGACGAGTTCCAACGTGATTTCAAAAATAGCTTACACAGCATTTCTATTTCACTTAATAATATGGAACGCATCACGAGTGATGTTGAAGGCCTGATGGGATCAGAAAAAATTCGTTTGGCGAAAATTATGCAAAATTTAGAATCAATCACGAATAATTTCAAAAATAACAACGATAAGATTAATAGCATTTTAGCAAACTTGGATAATCTTTCAAATGATCTTTCAAAGACCGAAATTAAAGCGACCATTGAGAATGCTAATCAAGCGATGAAAGATGTACAGGCTATTACCTCAAAAATAAATAACGGTGAAGGAAGTATAGGCTTGCTACTCCATGATGATAAGCTTTACGATAATTTAAGCAATGCATCCGGGGAGTTAAATACCTTAATAAAGGATGTGAAAGAAAGACCAGGACATTATATCCGGGTGAGTGTATTCGGAAAAAAAGACACAAAGTAAATTCAAAAGGTACTACAAATAAAAGCCTTAGGTAAGATTAAATACTCTACCTAAGGCTTTTTACTTTACTACTAAATAGCAATATTATTGCTCCTCACAAGTACTTCCCATTGCCAATTAACCATCATACACCTCTATTCTAAGATCGTTTTTGAGTAGCCGTATTTATAGATAAACTCTTGAGAAAAACGCTGTACTCACTAAGAAGGGGACGACTTTCTATGTCATCCCCTGCCTCATACTTAACAAATAAAAGAATAACCTAGTTATTTATTCTGTATTAAAATACCGTTAGAAAGGACAATCTGCTGTTCGGGAATATACTCAATGATATCGTCGCCTGTCGCCTCAACCGTCAAGAACGAGTTTGCATTTGCAATATGGGTTCCCGGATACTTACGATCCAAGGATTTGCCGTTCCTGAAAAGGTCAAATTTACGATGTCCCTCCCAGGCGAGTTCCAGTTGTCGTTCTGCAATCACAACATCTAATGCTTTTTTTCCATTGAGGTTTCCCGAAGTCCAAAGTCCCCCTTCTGGAATACCTGCGCGTTTACGAATTATGTTCACATCAGATAGAGCGCCGTCCGTATCTCCTAGCTTTGCCTGGGCTTCAGCACGAATTAAGTAAATTTCTGCTAATCGAGAAATCACTGGCGACCAAAGATGTGGCTGTCCCTCTTGTCCCGAGCATTTTGTTATGTAGTATTTCAAATACCCATTTCGGTTATCTATTTTTGGATCAACTAGCACTGTTCTCGTTTTACCCTCCTTTTTAATAAAATATTCAAAAGAGCCTGCACCATTTGATTCTTTCAGAAGCTTCTTTGTCATGCCTGATTCTACATAAGTATAATCAGTTCCACTTGCTTTGACAATAACACTTCCATATTTATAATCGTCGTTCACATAGTAAGCATGAAGTTCTTTGGGATTAACAATAACGGGAGAAATCATACTGTAACGGATATCTTCTGGAAACTTGCGAACTGCTTCCAAGTACGACCTAGAAGCATACATCTCACCCCAGCCTGCTCCTTCTATACTGGCATACATTGACCCAATTGTATACCAACCATCGTCAGGATAATCGATATCTTTCACAAATTTGATAGTGAAAATGCTTTCTGGATTATTCTCCGGTGCGCCGGTAGATAACTGCCCATAATTTGCTGTTGATAATAACGAAAACTTACCGGATTCCAAGACTTTATTAGCATACTCCATAGCTTTAGCATTATCCCCTTTATACAAATACAGCCGAGCAAGCAAAGCCTGAGTAGCATACACGTTTCCATAAATATTACCTTTAAACTCCTTAAATAAACTCTCTGCCTTTAAAAGGTCCTGCTCAATTTGGTCATAAACTTCCTTAACAGTATTTCGAGGAAGGACTTCAAAAGGATCATCAGCTAGGTTTAGAGGTACCGACAAATTTGTTTCTGCACCTTGATTATAAGGTTTTCCAAAGACATTGGTAAGGTAGAAATACATTAAACTTCTTAAATATAAGTTTTCAGCGATAATCTCATCACCTTGCTCAGTCTCTCCCTCAGTAATACGGTTAATAAGATGATTCGTACCTGCAATAATTTTATACGAGGTTGACCAAAAAGAATTAACCCGACCATTGCTTACAATTCGTTGATAATTGTAGTTATAAAAAAAATTATCCGTAGTGGTTCCTGAAAGAGAAACATTATCGCTCGGATATTCAGTCACACGATGCCAATTTTCGACCCAACTTTTTAGATTATGATAGTTACCATTGTTCAATGCTTCCAAAGCACCGGGAGTATTATCTATCGATTTGTTGGTCAACGAATCGTAAGGCTTTTTATCCAACGAACATGAGCTCGCCAGAATCGCCATTGTTACCGTATATATAAAAATTCTTTTCATGTTGTCTATTCTTAAAATGTGAGATTAAGTCCAAAAATGACACGTTTAGGTGCCGGGTATTGCGAAGTTGCATCACCTGTGGTTTTATCCACGGCGTTATCATTACCAACAATTGCACTCTCTGGATCAAAACCAGTAAACTTAGTTGCTGTCCAGAGGTTATCAGCGGACAGGAATAATCCTAAACCTTTAAGATTTAATTTAGATGTCACTGCCTCTTTGAAATTATACGCCAGAGTGACATTCCTTAACCGGAAAAAAGAGGCGTCTTCTAAATAGCGTGAAGAAATTTTATTTGAGCCGCTGTTATTATTGTAGGCAGCAACAGGATGGGTTGCATTTGTATTTTCAGGAGTCCATCTTGACCATCCATCAGCTAAAGCCATTTGATTATACGAAGGATATGCGCCATCAGCGTCAAAATATTGACGAGCAGCGTTAAACGTAGTAGTTCCTGTTACAAACGCCGCAGATGCACTTAATGTAAATCCTTCATATGACATCATCGAAGATATTCCCCCTTGCAAATCGGGTGTGCTCTTTCCGATAAATTGCAAAGTACCATCATTATAATTCGAGCTCGTCGTAACTTCTCCTGTCTCTGCATCAACAACTTCCCAGAGGGGTGCACCGTTTTCTGGATCAACACCTGCCCACTTACGCATATACCAAGAGTCAATATCTCGTCCCTCAGAAAACCGCCGTGTATCGCCTTTTGGCACATCTGCATGATCTTTTAAAGAAATAATCTCATTTTTATTGTGGGCAATGTTCACCCCTAAGTTCCACTGGAATTTGTCATTCCTTATTACATCTCCGCTGACGGCAAGTTCAAGTCCGCGGTTACGAATCCCTCCAATATTGTCCCAATACCCTGTCCACCCTGCTGTCGAGGGAAACTGTACATAATAAAGAAGCCCATCAGTATTCTTATTATACGCGTCAATTGTTAAATTAAATCTATTTAAAAATCCCAGTTCGAGACCAATGTTTAAATCCTTCGAGGTTTCCCAACTTACGTTTGCATTTTGATACTGATCAAGGATTGCCGCTGGCTCACCATTGTATTGTGCATTCAGACCATATGTTGAAAATGAAGCATAATAATTACTTGGCACATTACCAATAGTACCATATGATGCTCGTAATCGTAAAGCATTTATTGCCGAAACATCAAAAAAATCTTCTTTATGGATATTCCACGCCCCACTGACAGAATAAAAACTTCCATATTGCTTCGCCGTCCCGAAACGCGAAGAACCATCTAATCGATACGATATTTGCGCATTATAGCGGTCGTCATAGTTGTACATCCCTTGTATAATTCCTGATTGGATAGCATAATCGTTCTTTGTACCAGACTTAGAAAGTACATCTGCAGCATTTCCAACAATGACTGACCCAGGGGCAATACCTTTACCCGTCATCGCTAAATCCTGGTAGGAATAGTCATTGTATTCGTAAGCGGTAAATGCAGAAAAGTTATGCTTACCAAAAGATTCTTGATATTTCAGCATTTGATTAAAAAATCGAACTATTCTTTTTGCTGACGCATTATAAATCGTTCCGTCATTAGCTCTACCTGAATTGGAAAGCGGATCTGCATAAGACATACCGGTACTATTGTAGTACGCCAGATTATTGGTCGATTCAAAGGTGAAGCGATCAGAAATATGGTAGGAAAAGTCTAAATTGGATTGTATATCAAAGATTCGATCGTTACCATAATTATATTGTAAGTCATACAAGTAATTTTGAGCATCACGTCCATACCAGTTATATAGTTGAGATGTTCCTTCTATTGTTGGATTCCTTAAACTGCCATCTTGATTATACGGATTATCCCAAGGCATGTTCAACATCATGTCATATAATGAATGTTGTTTGGAGTCCGTAGAAGTATATGTTGCATTGATTTTCGGCTTAAAAGTTATGCGATCACTCAACTTATGTTCCAGATTTACCCGTGCAGAAAGACGATTGTAATCGTATCCTTTAATCGTCCCCTGTTCGTCATAGTAATTTAAGCTGGTAAAGACGGAGGTCTTTTCGGTTTTAGCTGTATAATTTGCCGAAAAATCATTTAACCAACCGGCATGAGTTCCATTATCTAGCCAATTGTAATCGTTAGTAAGGACATCCTCTGTTATTGCATCTGGTATCGCAGATTGGTTGTTAAAAGTTTGATATAGATCCCAAAGTTCTGCAGAATTCATCAACTCGACATTTCCTCTATTGAATTTACTTACCCCAGAAGATAAATTCACGGAAAAAATACCTTCTCCTACATTCGCCGCAGATTTGGTCGTTACCACGACAACCCCATTTGTTCCACGAGACCCATATTGTGTAGTCGCCGCTGCATCTTTTAGAACTGAAATTGAAGCTATATCGTTTGGATTGATATTCGGTGTTCCGTGGGCGACTACACCATCAACAACCCATAATGGCGCAGTACCTGACGATAACGAATTTCTACCTCGGATACGAATATTAGCTGCAGCCCCGGGTTGCCCAGATCCCGTTGATACATCAACACCGGCAACCTTACCTTGTAGAAGGTTTGATATATTGGGTGATTTTTGATCCTGTAATTGTTTTTGACTTACTGTTGCCACCGAGGCCGTTATATTTTCCTTTTTCTGCGACGAATATCCGGTAACAACTACCTCATCCAGCAATTGGTCCATTGGCGATAGTTCTACGTTTAGCGTATTTGAAGAAACAATAATTTCCTTACTATTAAACCCAATCGCACTAAAGACTAGCGTCTGACCCTTCACAGCTTCTATTTTAAAAGTTCCGTCCGTATCAGTGCTAGTCACTGCTCCTGGATTTTCCTTTATAGAAACTGTTACCGATGGTATTGGTCCACTCTCGGACGTTACTTTACCATTCACTAGTTGTTGTTGCTGCTGTACTTTTTGTGAAAAAACTGTAATTTCCGTTTCTGGGAAATTCGCTGCGTACGCGTAACCTTGAAGTAGTCCCAATCCCAAAAGCAGATTAAATGAATATTTGAATCTGTAGAGATTTAGCACATGAGGAGTAAATCTTTTAATCATAATTATTACTTTATAAAACGTGAAGCTGATCGCTCAGTATTAGTTTAGGGACCCAAGGTAAAAGATAACTACAATTAAAAAAATTCTAAATCCGACGAAATCGATTGCGTAATTTGACTCAAACGATTGCATAATTAACAACTTGAAATTAGATGTATCATAATCAATAAAGGCTATTAAAATGAAATATTTTAATAGCCTTTATTGACCCTAGTTGTATAAACAACTCCAGTTACTTTTATTCTTCTAGCATAAATTCGTGCAGAGCAATAAAAAAGCCGGACAGTTGTCCAGCTGATTTGCTTCTACATTAAATAAGATTTAATTACAATGTTTCTTTCAGCCAACCGAAGAATTCTCGTTGCCATACCTGTGCGTTGTGTCCAGAGAGTACCCAATGATTTTCTTCTGGTAAATACACTAGTCGACTTTTTATATTTTTAAGTTGTGCCGCCTGGAAAGCAGATAACCCTTGCCCCACTGGTACTCTAAAATCTTTTCCACCCTGAAAAATTAGTATAGGTGTATTCCATTTATTAATATACTTTATCGGGTTAAAGTCATTATACGTTTTCGCATTCTTTTCGTCCCAATATGGTCCGCCCAAATCATGATTGGCAAAAAACAGCTCTTCTGTTGTTCCATACCAAGATGTCATGTCGAACAAACCACAGTGAGATATAAATGTTTTAAATCGTCCCTCGTGCATTCCCGCCAACATAAATACAGAGTACCCACCATAACTCGCGCCCACAGCACCAATTCGTTCAGTATCCACATACGCTTCTTTTGAAAGATCGTCAATCGCAGATAGATAATCCTGTATTGCCTGACCTCCCCAGTCACCACTTATCTCCTCATTCCATTTAACTCCCCACCCAGGCATGCCTCGGCGATTAGGCATGATGACAATATACCCCTGTGACGCCATTAATTGAAAATTCCACCTGTAAGAATAACCTTGTGTAGTTGCCGCCTGGGGCCCTCCTTGACAAAACAATAGCGTAGGATACTTTTTGTTTGGATCGAAATCTGGTGGATATATAACCCACGAAAATAGATTTTGGCCGTCGCTGGCTTTAGTATACCGACCTTCAACTTTCGTTGGAGCAAGCTGATTAAAAATGTGGTCATTTACATGGGTTATCGGTAAGAGCGATTTATTTTTAAGATTGTAGGAATAAACCTCTGTCGCGCGCGTCATAGTGGTTGAGGTTACTATTAATCCATTTTCAATCTCCCCAACGATCCCTGTAATGTCAAAAACCCCATCACTTAACTGGACTACCTCCGTATCAGTCTTAGCGGTTTGTATTGCAAACAACTGAACGGTACCTTTCCATGGTGCCGTAAAATATAGTCTCCTTCCATCTTTACTCCAGGAAAATGCGTTTACTGTTCCATCCCAATGTTGGGTTAAATTCACGCGTTGACTAGTCTTCTTATCAAACAGCAGGATATCATTCTTATCCGCCTCATAGCCATCTGTTTTCATACTTAACCACGCGAGTTTCGTACCATCTGGGCTGTAAGCTGGATTCGTATCATAACCCTTCAACCCCTCCGTAATATTCGTGGTGCTTTGACTCTGGAGATCGTACCGATAAATGTCCGTATTGGTACTTGCCGCATATTCTTTGCCGAACTTTTTCTTCGAAACATATAATATCGACTTGCTATCAGGTGTCCAGGTGTAATCTTCGGCTCCACCGAATGGCGCCTGAGGTGTATAATAGGGCTGTCCTTCTAATAAATCTATCGGTTCACCGATTTCTCCCTCATTGAAGCTTGCCACAAATAAATGATTAAATTCACCTTTATTAAAAGTATCCCAATGGCGATAGTCCAAGTCGTCAAATATATAGACATCAGATTTTGTTAAATCTGCATATTTATCAGCACTATGATATTTTTTAACGAGTACCGCTCTGCTAAATAGAATGTACTTCCCATCAGGTGAAAATTTCACATTCTCTAAGCCACCTTCAAAATTAGTTAACTGGACAGATGTTTGCCCTTTTATGTGCTTTTTCCACAACTGACCATTATAAATATATATAACCTCATTTTTTTCGGTAATCCGTACAAAGGATTCACTCCCTTTCTCCTCCGTAAAAGGTTGAGATTCCCCACCATTTAAAGGCATAACAAAGAGATTTTTTTCCGATGTATTATCTTGAATATTATAATTAGAAACACCGTATACCAATGTCTTCCCGTCCGTCGACAGTCCCTCTGCCGAAACACGTCCTAACGCCCATAGTTGTTCGGGAGTCATAATTTCTTTCCCCATTGCATTTAATCTACTTGTTATTAATGATTTGTCGACAACCTTTTCTGGCGCACGTTGCGCGGCGACAGTCGTACTCAAAAATAGTGCGCAGGTCAAAACCGATAATTTATTCATATTTCCAAAATTTAAATCAGCGCAAGTTAATAATTGTGTCGTCCAAATAGAAATACAGTAGTCTCCCTAATTATATTAAGATAATAAACAGCAAAAGAAAACAAAGGTCCATGCAGCGACAAACCTCAAGCTATCGTTCAAGTTGATACCAGTTAACCTTCGTTGACCATCGCATCAAAATAGTAAGAACAATGAATACTCCAGTTGTTCCCACAATCAAGGCATAATCTTCTAACAACATAAGACAATAAATGAATAGATAAAACACGACTAATATGGCACTAAACAAGTAACTGATCCTTATGTCTTTGGTAACCCAAAAAAGAAAAAAACTAACTAAGGCTATCGTTGTCGTTGCGGATATAAGATAACTCCAATCAAACCCAATCTGTTCGCTCAAAGCAAGCAAAAGGGTATAGAATAGTACCATAGCACATCCTATTAATATATAATGAATAATGTGCACTTTTTTGTTCTTAATAAGCTCCATAAAAAATAACGCAGTAAAAGTCAATAAGATTACAAGAATACCGTACTTCGAAACTCTATTCATTTTATTATAATTATTAAGTGTTTCCAAAAAATCAATTTGGATCATATCGTCATCATCCGATATAACCAATGCATTTGGAGTCTTCGTAATTTCACGAACAGAGGTAGAGGTGCTCATCTTACCATCTGCTGGCTTAGCAATGTCATACATCCGATGGTCTTTTCCTGACCATTGTGCAGGAAAAAGTCGACTATAACTTGGAACCTGCCAAAAAGCCTTAAAATTATTAGCCTCAATTTGGCGTTCTTCTGGCAAATATCCTCCGCTGAAACTTGGAGAAGTCCAAGCCCCCTTCACCTTTATTTTCGTTTCATCAGCCGTAGGAAAAATACGAAACGAGTTAGAACCTCGGAGACCAATTCTAATTTTAAATACACCACCTGCGGACTCCGTCGATAAGTCAACGGGAGCCTCCAGCACACGCTCAAAAATATTTACGTCTCCTGCATTGGGTGTAAATAGCACCTCCTTATCTTCCCACAATAACGTTGGCTTAGTTGTGATTCCCTTCAAATCACTCACGCCAACAAAAATCTTTGCACGTTCCCAAGAAAGGTTTTCTGGTTTAACATTCGTATTGGGAAAAATGAAATCGCCAAACTCGCCGGTAATATCTGAGATTGAACTATAAACTATAGATTTATAAATACCTCGCTTCAACTCTTTCGGCACAACGTTGGTCGATATAGCTGTATTTTTTGCCATTAAAAAGATATAGTCGGTTTCAAAAATCTGCTTGGATTTAGTTTGATTACCAGCATCTACCTCTTTTATGGTACGTTCGACAGTATACGGTACACCCAAAATGGGCCCGGATAAAACCTGGTTGGCACCCCATTTACTAGAAATTTCCATTTCGACGGATTCTTTCCTTTGATTCCGCTCATGAATAATTTCGTTTACCCAATTTAATGGAATTAATAAAAGTAAGACAAGAAACAATGTACAACCTAATTTAAAAAGAGACGAAGAAAAAAATCGCTCTATGAATGATGGTTTGTCTTCCTGACGTCCAGAAGTGCTATTAAAATGTTCCATGATGTATATTTTAAATATAAATTAAAAGTACTTTGTATTTCAAAGTTAATAAGGAAAAAAAAACCTCTATCCCCTTTGTTTTATTAAATTTTCCAATGCCGATAAATGATTTTCAAAAGCTCTCTTCCCCTTTTCTGTTCGTTTATAACGAGTATTAGGCTTCCTGTCCACAAAGCTTTTTTCCACAACGATATACCCATGCCGTTCTAATGCCTTTATATTTGAAGCGAGGTTGCCGTCAGTCACGTCCAATAAATCTTTTAGTGAACGGAAATCATATTCGTCATTCGCCATTAACACACTCATTACTTGTAAACGGATCCGATTTTCGAAGATTTTATTATATAATGAAAGATCTAACCCCACCCCTATTCGTATTTCTTATAGACTACTAAACCATATATAATATGCAATACACCAAACCCTGCCATCCAAAACCATAGACCGTAGTCTGGCATGAGCATTGCCAGCAAACCTAACACAATTTCTAATATACCTAGCCATTTAATTTCATTAAATGTAAATGGGCTTCCCGAAACTAATGCTAATCCATAAAATATCAATAAAACTGGAGCGATTAAACCATAACATCCTTCGCTTAACAAAATAATTGCGAAGAAACCTCCAGTACTAAGCGGGACCGCGATTGCAAACAGCAGTGATCGACTAACTACATTCCAGACATTTTGATTCACTTGTTTTGCTTTTCGTACAGCCATCAATAGTCCAGTCACAATCGATAGTACTAAAACTATTGATGCGATAAATGTTACGAATTCTTCCACTCCAAAATCCTGGAGCAAAAGATCATTATATCTATCCACAGTGTTAAACCCATATATTTTCATAGAAGCAAACCCTGCTCCTATAAGTGCATACATACCAATTAAAACACCTGAAATCCCCGAAATGGAAATGAATTTCGAGGATCTTTCCATTATAGACCTAATCTGGCCAATATCTTTAATTAAATCATCATTACCCATAAAAGTACTTTGTTTTTCAAAGTAAATGAATATAAAACACTTATGCAAGACAATTTTTATCTTTCTATTCTTTTTTAAAAAAATAGAAAAAAAGACTTGCAACATATCAATTAGGTTTATATCTTTGTGCCACAAACAAAGTCCTAATAAACTGCGGAAGTGGCGTAATTGGTAGCCGCACCAGACTTAGGATCTGGCGCCGCGAGGCGTGGGGGTTCGAGTCCCTTCTTCCGCACTTGATGTCCTCCCGAACTTAATAACTCGGGAGGATTTTTTTTGTAAAAATGCGTTAAAGCTAAACGAGAGTATGAATATTTCACACCAAAAAGTTGACGATGTCAACGCAAACATTAAGGTCGAACTCGCACCAGAAGACTACAATCCTTCGGTAGACAAAGCCATCAAAGAACAAGCAAAAAAAGCAAAATTACCAGGTTTTCGTCCAGGTATGGTTCCACAAGGACACATCAGACGTACCTTTGGTAAATCTATTTTGTTTGATGAAATCAATAAAGTAGTGAACGACAAGATTGCTGAATACATTGGTGAGAACAAATTGGAAGTTTTAGGCCAGCCACTTCCTGTAGATAATGATTCAGATGCAAAGTACAACTGGGACTATAAGGACAACTTCGAATTTACTTACGAAATTGGTTTAGCACCTGAATTTGACATTCCATTTAATAAGGAAACAGCATTCACAGCATATGATATTAAAGCTGACGAGGCTACTTTAACAGAACGTATCAAAAATTTACGCCGTAGCTACGGAAAAATGACAAATCCCGAAGTATCTCAAGAGGGAGATGTGTTATACGCTACGTTAAAACAAGATAAAGAAGAAGGACTAGAAAAAACAGCATCGGTACGTACAGATATCGTACAGGATGCCAAAACTAAAAAGGCGCTGACTGGTCTTAAAATTGACGACGTGGTTAAAGTTGACGTTAAGAAATCATTTAATGCAGCTGATCTTGCCCGTATATTAGGAATTACAGAAGAAGAAGTTAATAACTTAGATGTTACCAAATTTGAGCTCACAGTAAAGAACATCAATCGTCTGGAAGAGTCAGAACTTAATCAAGAATTCTTCGACAAATTGTTTCCAGCGGGCGAAGTAACAAAAGAAGAAGATTTCAATGCCAAAGTTAAAGAAGAAGTTGAAAACTTATTCAAACAGAATTCAGATCAAAAACTTCGTAACGACATCTACACCTACGGTATGGATAAAGTTGATGTCAATTTCCCTGAGGCATTCCTTAAGAAATGGTTAAAAGCGACTAATCCTAATATTTCTGACGAAGAGTTAGAAGAAGGTTTCGCAGATTTCGTGAGCAACCTGAAATGGACCATCATAGAAAACCGTATTGTGACGGCTAACGAATTAGAAGTTAAATATGATGAGGTGATCGAACTTGCAAAGTCTCGTATCTACCAACAAATCAAAATGTATAATATTAACGAAGAGCCTACAGATGAACAATTACAGCAATTTGCTATGCAGATGCTACAAGATAGAGAACAAGCAAACCGCTTATTCGAAGAGGCTAAAGCACTCAAAGTTTTCGATTATTTAAAGGAAAACATCACGTTGAATCAACAAGAAATCAACTTTGATGAATTCGAGAAGCTTGAAAAATAAGTTAGTAAAACACTTCTATAAAGAAAGGCCGCGAAAAATTGCGGCCTTTCTTTATTTGGTAGCGTGTGACGAAATGACGAAAACCCCTTAACTAGAAACGTACATTATAACCAACCGACAGCCTGCCAAATGGAAATTTCCGATTGAAATCATCATATTTCTCTTCATCAAAATTCCCCTGTAAAGCAAAATAGCCGGTGGAGACCTGTAAAGAAAAGTTTTTAATAATCCGTAAACTAGCTTCCAATGTAGCAGCATGCAGTATATAATAAGAGTCGTTCCCGCTTATAGTATAGAAAAGTCCACCATTATAATCACCAGTGATCATCAATCGGTTTAATACGCTCAATTCTCCTCGAAAACGATAGCTTGCACCTGAACCGTAATTATAATTTCTACTTGCTCCATAAAGCAAGTAAGGATCGGGCACCGCTGCAAGTAGAACTGCACCTACCCCCAAACTCAAATTCAACCGATTTCGTTTACGATAGCGGAATTCTGAATTCCAATTATAGGTCAAGCTTTGCGCGCCGTAGAAAAAAGCGTCATTATCATAAAAATCATAATTCGCACTAAGTATTCCATAATGACGTCCCCTTTTAGTAGCAAAAAACTGGTTTCCATATAACAATGCATGAATGTTCACCGCATTTATAAATGTACTATCTCCCTTGCCCAATTCCAGGTTAACATAAAACTGATCGAAAGGCCTCTTAATATTCTCTGGACCAGCACTATACCAAAGTCTTAATCGTCCATAAAACCCATTTTTGCCTTCATTTATGATATCCCCTTCTTTAGCATCGAACCGACGAACTCCCATGTTTATTTCTGTCCACACGGTTGACGAATCCACAATATTATAATCAACTGCTTTACCCCATTTATCATCCAACAAACGATTTAAGCCATTAACAGGATTGACAAAAAAAGCACCAATCTCATTAGAAACTCGCTTTCGAGGTGAACGAGCTGCTCTACCTAATATATGTCGCGACAAGCGATGCGTCATTTCTCCTAAGATGATTCCGCCAAAACTCGTATTTATTAAATCGTTAATCGAAGGATGTTGCGTTTCCCCAGCAGTCTCCCAAATATAACTACCTGCCAAAGTCGCGAGACTCGACTGGTAAAAATTATATCCATTACTTCGAAAAGCATTAAAATAAAGTTGCCCGTGATAGGGATGATCTATTTGGTTGGTCGTAAATTCATTATCATCCCAATCCCATGCTGAAATTCGCTGATGATCAATGAAATTTCCAAAAGATATATAAGAATACGGATCTCTGGTAATAAAACGATTAAAGAGTGCTGGGAATGCTTGTGCTAAAAACCATTCCGAGCTGGCTCGCCAAAATTTCTTTTGACGGAGGGGGAGATCGGTGCTCATCGTAGACGATCTCCGAGGGCTGACTTTATCCCATCCACTAGAGGTTGTATCCAGCAAATTAAAAGCGGTATCTTTCTCTTCCCCCAACAAGAAATGTTGACCTTTACTTTCATAGCAAATCGTTAAAAAGGTGAAAAGAAAAAAAAACCTAAAATTCATATGAGCAAACTTTGATCTTAGTTCTATATCTGTTAATCAACCAATGGGGCTTTACTCGTTCGCAGGTATTCAGTCAAAGGAATCGCGCGGTGTAAATAATCGAAATAATAAATTTTCCCGCTTCTATCGACTAAAAGGTAATCTTTCCATGCGTTACTTTCACCCATAACGTAATAAGGAAAATTCTTCCGTGGACGGTCGAAAATAATCAATTTACCACTCTGATAATCCAATGCAACAAACTCCTTTACCATCGCATTTCTATTTAACGAATCCATCAACACTTCCTCCTTTTCATTTTCACGATAATACAAAGGATAATATAACGAATCGCTTTTATTTAAGACGCTATAGCTATCTTTTTTGTGCTTGACCCCATACGCTCGTTCTCCATTTCTATTTAAAATAATCTTGGAAAAATCTTTTTCTGCATCCGGTACAATCGTCCAATGTTCCCCTCCATCCTCTGTTTGCCGTTTAACGCCATTATATGCAGTTATGTATCCGTTTTCCATCGGTGTTATAAAATCATAAGTTGCCGGAATAACTATATCACCATCTGGCCGGACAAGTCCTACTTTACCTGTTCGAATATTTACAAATCGACGTAAGCCTTCCTGAACGTAATCGGGACCATTATCAAATAACAAGGGATGATATAATATTTCACCTTGCCGATTGAATGTAGTATGTGTAGTTTGTGCTGCATGTAACGAATCGTACTGAAAATGAATTCCACGAGGCAAACCAGTCATATCAATTACGGTACAGTCTATCTCTTCATCCGCCGAAAACTCGCCCGAATAATAATACTCAACAGGAATAATCGTATCGCCTTTTTTATTTCGAATCCCTTGGAATAGCTCATCGGATGTTACAATTAAAAACAAGGAGCTTTGTTGCGAAAAACTCCCAAAAGAAAGGAATAACCCAACAATAGATAGGAAAATGTGAATCTTCATGCGACAAGCTTAAACTTTAAATGACCGCAAGTTAAGTTTCCTTGCACTGATAATCGAGTAAATGACTATTTTTAAAAATAAACAAAAACTGCGAATTATGAAAAAGCTTATCCTATTTACAATTTCTTGTCTATTTACTCTATTATCTTTCGCACAGTCCGATTTTCAGGGCGCTTATCTACTTCAAGAGGGCCAGAGTACCAAATTATGGCTTTTCATTGATGGATATTGCTCATTAACTAACTACCAACAAGACAAATATATTTCGACAGAAGGAGGTCCTTTCACCTATTCAGATGGCAAACTGCAGATCAACCTAGAATTTAATGACGCTGACAATAATTTAGTTGGCACAACACGGACTATCGCACTACAGGTAGAAAAAGGAAATTTGGTAGCCGAATCTGGGGAGATCTGGAAAAAAACAAGTGGTAAAGCACAAAAATTGGATGGAAATTGGCGTATTACCGGCAGGCAGCAAGAAGACAAAATCTCCATAATCCCGCGGGGTGATCGAAAAACTATTAAATTATTGGTTGGCGGATATTTTCAATGGGTAGCTATTAATCCAGCCGAAAAAGGATTTTATGGAACAGGTGGTGGTAATTACATATTTGAAAACGACAAATATACAGAGCAAATATTATTTTTTTCACGCGATAATTCGCGTGTGGGAGCGAAACTAAATTTTAAAGGAGAAATTAAAGGTGGTAAATGGAATCATAGCGGCTTAAGTTCCAAAGGGGAGCCTATATTTGAAATTTGGACCAGAGAAACTATAGGAATACAATAAATTGAAAAAACGAATTACTGGAAGAAATAAGTAGTTTGCATTTACAGTCGCTCAAAAATAGACCGTGCATCCACTTTTTATAAAAAATAGATCCATGGTCTGAAATATCTTCTATTAAGATTCTACAAACAAATCAGAACTTAAATACCTGTCACCACGGTCACAGACAATAAATACGATTACGCCTTCTTGAATCTCATTCGCAATTTGCAGAGCAGCGTGCAAGGCACCACCCGTACTCATACCAGCAAAAACCCCCTCCTTGCGTACAAGTTCGCGCGAACGCTTAACGGCATCTTCTTCTGCAATATCAATCACTCTGTCAACGCGAGTAGCATCAAATATCTTAGGAAGATACTCTTTTGGCCAGCGGCGAATACCGGGAATCGAGGAATCTTCTGTCGGTTGGCATCCAACAATTTGAATATCTGAATTTTTTTCTTTCAAAAACATCGAACACCCCATAATTGTACCCGTAGTTCCCATCGCACTTACAAAATGGGTAATTTTCCCATCAGTATCATTCCAAATTTCTGGACCAGTAGCTTGGATATGGGCTTTATAATTGTCAGGATTAGAAAATTGATTTAAAATATAATACTCACCACTGGCGGCCTTATCTTCAGCGTAATCTCGACAAATTTCCATAGTCTCTAGGAGAGTTACTTTGGCACCATACGCTTGCATCGTTAGCATTCGTTCCCGTGTGGAGGTTGATGGCATCACTAATTCTAAGCTAAGTCCATAAAGACTTGCAATCATAGCCAATGCGATCCCCGTATTACCCGAAGTCGCTTCAATAAGCTTCGTGTCTTTGTTAATATCTCCACGATCTAACGCGGAGCGGATCATACTCAATGCAGCGCGATCCTTAACTGATCCAGCTGGATTATTTCCTTCTAATTTCGCATATATCTTTACATTCGGATTGTCGTGAAAGCTCCGGATCTCTACAAGTGGGGTATTTCCAATAGTATTAATTAAATCACTCATTATACAATAGGTTTAGTGTCAATAAATTTTGAGTTTGGTTGATGATATACCGTGGTATAGGGATCAATACTAGAAGTCAACCAAACGTTACCACCAACAATTGAATGGTGGCCTACGACTGTCTGACCACCCAAGATAGTTGCACCCGCATAGATGATGACATTATCTTCAATGATTGGATGGCGTTGCGTATTCGCCAGATTTTTTTCCACACTAAGCGCGCCTAAGGTCACACCTTGATAAAGTTTCACGTGCTCACCGATAATACAAGTCTCCCCTATAACGATACCGGTACCATGATCGATATGTAAATAATTTCCGATTTTAGCACCTGGATGTATATCTATTCCAGTTTTGGAATGCGCATGCTCGGTCAGAATACGTGGAATCAAGGGTACTTCTGAAGTCCATAGAATATTTGCTACACGATATACACATATAGCCATAAAACCAGGGTATGTACGTATGACTTCGCGCATACTCTGCGCTGCCGGATCTCCCTCCATAATCGCTTGCGCATCTGTTAACATAACCTGGTACACAGACGGTAACTTCTTAAAAAATTGCGAGGCAATGCGTTCGTTATTACAATTGGAACACGCTTTAGTCTTTTGAAGAAGCTCCAAGAGCTCTTCCTCGGAAGCTTCGAAAGCTCTTTGGACATCTTCTACTCCTTGAAAATTAGCCGAGGCACGCTCGGGAAAAAGTAGATGAAGGACATGTGTCGCCCACTCTGCTATTCGTGTATTGCTTGGCATATCCTGTACCTCTTGCTGCTGCCTAAATATATGCCTATAAAAATTATCCATTATGTGTTATTGTCGTGTCTATTCAAATTTAAGATTCCTTTGCTATATTCTATATTTCTAAAGAACTAATTTAGCAAATAATTCATCCAAGGTTTCTTCAGCAGAAATACAAATACCGGTGTGTGTTACCGAGCATTGAATTATCGTACTTCGTTTTGCGGTAAGCCAACGAAAACGTTCAGCTTGTTCTAATTTAGCCAATTTCCCCCCGCGCTGGTCGCCTGCACAAATGAGCTGGAAAGAACGTAAATGCTTCTCAACCAATTCTAAATCAATATCAGGATCTATAGCCTTACATTTATCTGCATTAATATATATTTTCACGGAAGCAAACTTTAACGCTCTGCAGTAAAGAGCTACCCCTACATTTACAAACTCTTCGCGCTCAACCCTTGGAACTACGCGAACCAACGCATATTCATAAACTGTTCTTTCGCTCATTTAAAATTTGTTCTATAAAAATTTTCGAATTGGCGACTCTACCCTGAAGAAATGCAACATATACTTCTCTAACCTGGTCAGCTGATAAATGCCGTTCTTCATCAATTAACCATTCGTCAGGGATTGCTCTTAACACATTGTCTAGATTTTCTCGGTTAAAAAATTTCCGAAATTCACTGTCCACTTGATCAACTTGTGATGCATTTTTTAAAAGCACATGATCTTTGATCTGAACAAAAGGTTTAACCATTTGTTCCTGCCAGTTATCCCATGAATGATGAAAATATAACGCCGCACCATGATCAATTAACCAAAGTTCTTTGTGCCACATTAACATATTGGTATTACGTACAGTTCGATCAACATTCATCAACAAAGCATCGAGCCAGACAATCTTCGAAGCTTCTAGTTCACTAATCGTATCCACATTTGGATCGAAAGTAATAGCGCCGTTTAGAAAATGTACACCTAAGTTCTTCCCGACGGAAAAACGTAATAAATCTTGAATCTCCTCATCAGGTTCCAGTCTCGCAAATGATTCATTTAAATCCGCAAAAACCATTTCAGGCATTCTCAAGCCTAAGAAGCGTGCCAACTCTCCACCTATAAGTTCTGCAACAAGGGCCTTTCTCCCCTGCCCTGCACCACGAAATTTAATAACATAGCTAAACCCATCATCCGCATCGACTAGCGCAGGTAACGATCCTCCTTCGCGAAAGGGTTGCACATAGCGAATGATTCGAACCTCTCGTATTTCTGGTTTTACAATTTTCATGTATTTTTATAATTTATCGCCGAAAAAGATCGGTTATTGCCGGCATTCCAATTCTAAAAATAGAATATTTACTAAATATTTAGCTCCTCTAAATGTCAGAAAAAAACAATCAATAATATTAAGCGCCATAATGCTAGTACTCAGAGTTAGGGTCCATTTCCAATCAAGTGAGGCTAGTCGTCAAAAATAGGCAATAATTTAACAGAAGTTCCATTTCCAATAGCATTGTTGCCTAGTCAAGTAACTTATTCTGTTTATATTTGTTGGAAACTAAACAGACGACAACAACAACATATGGATACAACGGCCCAATACAACAGCGCTATTAGTTATTGCAAAGATCTTTTTTTAAAGAAAGCGAAAGATTACGGCACAGCTTGGCGAATAATGCGTGTATCCTCAATCACCGATCAACTCTATATCAAAGCACAGCGTATTCGTACATTGGAAATAAAAAAAGTTTCTAAAGTAGGTGAAGGTATCATGGAAGAGTATGTTGCTATCGTCAATTATAGTATCATAGCTATGATACAACTTGAACTACCTGAAGACAGCCCCGAGAACCTCCCCTATCAAACTGTGCAAAAAATGTATGACCAAGTAGTAGAGGAAACACGTGAATTAATGTATGCTAAAAATCATGACTACGGTGAAGCGTGGCGTGACATGCGTATTTCATCACTAACAGACATGATATTAATGAAACTCCACCGTGTCAAACAAATTGAAGATAACAATGGACAGACATTGGTTTCTGAGGGGTTAAAGGCGAATTATCAAGATATGCTAAACTATGCAGTGTTTGCTCTTATAAAATTAGATATAGCCGAAAATAAATAAAAACATGGAAACAAATTTCAACCCAACACAAAGAAGAAAAACAAGTGCCATTGATCTCATTCTAGGTTTTAGTCGATTGTTTGTGGGATTGCTTTTTATATTTTCTGGCTTTATAAAGGCTAATGACCCGACAGGATTTGGATATAAATTGCAAGAATATTTCTCCGTATTCAAATTAGATAGTCTCAATGAATACAGCACCTGGATCGCTGTATTCATTTGCGGTTTCGAAATCATTTTAGGAGCATTTTTGCTTCTTGGACTATACAGACGTACAGTCGCTCGAGGGCTCATGCTTTTAATTTTATTTTTCACTTTTTTGACGTTTTATTCTGCTTTTTTCGAGGTTGTTACCTCATGTGGTTGTTTTGGCGATGCCATTCCCCTTACACCATGGCAGTCATTCATAAAGGATCTGATACTCCTTGTCTTTATCATAATCATATTTAAATACAAGGATCGAATACAGCCCGTTATTCCCCCAGGCACACCACGAAAACTGATCGTTTTTCTCCTCATTGTTTTGTCATTCGGCACAGGGATTTATACCGTATCTTTTCTACCACTGATTGATTTTCTACCGTACAAAGAAGGTAACAATATTCCAGAACAAATGATTTTACCAGAGGGAGAGCAGGGAGATGTTTTTGAATATATTTATGAACTAAAAGACAAGAAAACTGGCCAAATCAAGAAAGTTACCGATAAGGAATATATGAATGGCCTTTGGGAAGATAAAAACCTGGAAGTCATTGGGGAACCGGAATCCCGATTAGTAAAAAAAGGGTATCAAATTCCCATACCTGATTTATACATATCTGACGCTGACGGTAATGAAGTGACACAAGAAATCATAAGCAACCCCTATTATAATTTTATTGTCGTAAGCACCTACGTTGACAAACTTTCTCTAACGGACATTATTGCATTAGACCGAATTAACACAACTATTAGAGATTTATCAGCAGATAATAATTTAAGGGCAGTACTATTAACAGCCAGTTCCGCGCAAGTGGCTAATGGCTTAAATGATGAGATGGATTTAGTACTAGAAACCTTTTATGCCGATGCTGTCCCTTTAAAAAGTATGGTACGCTCAAACCCAGGTGTTTTATTACTTCAAAATGGCGTGGTAGTTAAAAAGTGGTCGAAACTCAACTTTCCCTCTAAAGCTGAAATTGAAAAATACTTAGTTAAATAATGAACAAACCAATATTTCTGATTGGATTCATGGGCAGTGGAAAAACCACTCTAGGAAAAAAACTCGCCAAACAATTACACAAAAAATTTATCGATCTAGATGAAAAAATTGTTCAAGCTATTGGCATGTCCATACCCGATTTTTTCAAAAAACATGGGGAAAACGAGTTTAGGTTATTGGAAAGTAAATTACTAAAAGAGCAAACAGATAGCAATACTGTAATTTCAACTGGCGGGGGTAGTCCATGCTATTTTGACAATATGGATTGGATACGGAACAACGGAATCGCTCTTTATTTACAGTTATCACCAAAAGCGCTACATTCCAGATTAGAACAATCGAATATTGCTAGTCGTCCCTCTCTAGGCGGATTAAAAGGTGAAGCCCTTCTAGAATTTATTGAAAATAAACTTCAAGAAAGAGTAAGCTTTTATCAGCAGGCACACATCCACATAGATCAAATCAATACCCCACTAGAAACAATTTGTCAGTCGATCAAAAGCTATGAAGAGAATGCTTAATCTATTAATTGCCCTGATAGCAATTACGAGTATCACTGCAAGTAGTTGTTTTAGGCATAAATCAGCGGACGAGCAAACTAGTTTTAACACGGACGGAGGACCTCGTTTCAAACTTCGCAATGTTGATGATCTGTATAAGTTTTTGACCTATACAGATCGACGTGTACCTCTGGTGAGCGCCCATCGTGGCGGCCCAACAGCAAACTACCCAGAAAATTCAATTGAAACATTTCAACGTATAGCATCGAGAATGCCGGCTATTATCGAGTGTGATATTGCCTTGACTAAGGATTCTGCTTTGGTATTAATGCATGATGAAACACTCGACCGGACAACAACCGGAAAAGGAAAAGTCAATCACCATACTTTGAAAGAGATTAAAACTTTATATCTTGAAGACAACGATGGGAAATCAACAAAATATCGTGTCCCAACCCTACAAGAAGCTTTAGTATGGGGTGCCGGTAAAGCAATTTTCACCCTTGACGTCAAAAAAAATGTACCCTATCAATTAGTCATTGACGCTATAAGGAAAGCAAATGCAGAGGCGTTCTCGATCATCATCACCTATAGTGCAAGCCAAGCTGCAGTTGTGTACAATTTGGCCCCTGAACTTATGATTTCTGCTTCAATAAAAAACATAGAAGACTTGGTTCGTTTAAATGATCGCGATGTTCCTGACACACGTATTGTTGCTTTCATCGGCACGCGTCAACCCGATAATAAATTAACAACATTTCTACACGAACATGGTATATTATGTATTTTGGGAACTATCGGAAATTTGGATCGTCAGGCGGAGCAGCGTGGAGATCAAGTTTATGCTGATTATATAGAAGAAGGTGCAGATATCCTGAGTACTGACCGTCCACTGCAGGTAGGAAAAATAATAAATTACTATACCAATAAAAGAAACCTTTCCTCTCCCTATCTCGAGTAATATTTTCACAAAACAAAGTAAATTATCTTCGAAATAGAAATGTTGATCATTAGCCTTTTAATGATATCGAGTACCTTTCAATCATTGAAATAACTAGTATAAACATATCTTCAAAAAGTAATCGCAATGTAATACTTCAATAAATGAGGTAGCTAAATCTCTACAAAATAAGTATCGTAAATCAAACTTTTTTCAAACGTTGTTGTTCTTTCTATAATCAATACAGAAAGACATGAAGAAAGTTACAATTTTATTAGCGCTAATCTTAGGCTATACAGTGAGCAGTCAAGCACAAAGTATCGAGACTACTCCTCAAACTTCGGCAAATGTAGGGTTGGATCCTATAAAAAAAGGAAACTGGATGGTCGGTGGATCACTAGGCAACATTGGTTACAGCTTTGAAGGGAAAGCTTTTAATATACAACTGCAACCTCGCGCTGGATATTTCATTAATGATGGACTAGCAATTGGTGCCCAAGCTAATTTAGGTTTCACGGCTGTTAAAGATCTTGACAATGAATGGGGTTACGGAATCGCACCATTTGTCCGTTACTATTTTCCTGGAGGCGCTACGCAGTCTAGTAGATTCTTTACGCAGGGAGATATTGGAATTGCAGGTAGTTCCGCTGGAAATGATGTTTCTTTAGCATTAGGTGCAAATGTGGGTTACGCGCATTTCATCACTCAATCGGTAGCTTTAGAAGCAACACTGGGGTATAACTATACAAAAGCAAACGTGAACCTTGGAGACAAAGCAACGGGACTTGGGATAGGTCTTGGATTCCAGATTTACCTACCAGGAAAATAAAAAAAGCTTAATTACAATATAGTTTCAAACAGAGCGTCGTCCGCGAGGGGTGCCGCTCTGTTTCTTTTAATATATTATATAGAATTGGTAATTGGCTAAATTTGATTGCTGCTATCTCTTCATCGAACCTGTTTCCGATAAACGCAGGTGCCAGCTAAAAGCTTCTTCTAACAGATGCGGAGTATGACCACCCCTTTGACAAGCCCTATCAAAATAAGATTGTAATTCTTCTCTGTAATCGGAATGGACGCAGTTATCAATAATCTTTTGAGCCCTTTCCCTTGGGGCCAAGCCTCGTAAGTCTGCCAGACCTATATCGGTTACTAAAATATCCACATCATGTTCTGTATGGTCAACATGGGACACCATTGGTAAAACGTGCGATATTTTATTATCCTTGGAGGCCGCCTGGGTAACGAAAATACTTAAATATGCATTTCGTGCAAAGTCGCCTGATCCTCCGATGCCATTCATAATCTTTGATCCTCCAATATGTGTTGAATTTACATTACCATAAATATCAAATTCAATTGCCGTATTAATAGCAATAATCCCTAACCTACGAATCAATCCTGGAGTATTGGAAATATTTTGCGGCCGCAGAACGATTTTATCACGATATTTATGAAGATTATTAATTACACGGCTATAACACTCCTGAGAAACTGTAATTGATGAAGCAGAGGCAAAGGAGAGCTTACCTGAATCTATTAAATCAAAAGTACTATCCTGTAATACCTCTGAAAACATTGTGAGATCATAAAAATTACTGTTTTCAAACCCGGTCAATACTGCATTTGCAACCTTACCGATTCCAGCTTGAATGGGCAATAATCGATCTGTTAAATGCCCCAGACGTACCTCATTTTCAAAAAAATCTAATATATGTTTGGCAATGGAAACTGTCTTTTGATCTGGGCTAGCAATATCTGCTGGACTATCGACTTTATTTGTAAAAACAATCCCAACAATCTTATCAGGATCAATTGGAATAGTTTTACGACCAATCTTGTTCCACGGTGCGACAATAGGAATAACATTTCGATGTGGATAATCCTCAGCTTTATAAATATCATGAATCCCATAAATATCCATGGGGACGGCAGTATTAATCTCAATTATTACTTTTGTAGCAAGCTCAGCAAATGTCGCCGAATTTCCAACAGAAGTAGTGGGAACCAAACTCCCGTCTCTTTCAATAAAGGCAACTTCAATTACCGCGATATCAACAGACGGCAAATTTTTATTATGTAGTAATTCAGCCGCCTCACTAAGGTGTTGATCGATAAATAAAACTTCCCCTTGATTAATTTTATCACGTAATATTCTATCAACCTGAAAAGGCATTCTCTTTTTAAGGGCACCTGCTTCAGCAAGTTTTCCATCCGTACCATGACCCAAAGATGCTCCTGTCATGAGCGTAATTTTGATATCTTCTTTCATCGCTCGATCAGCCAACGCAGGTAATATTACCTTACTGTCGCCTGCTTTTGTAAAACCACTAGAGCCGACAACCATATTCGTTTCAAAGAATTGCACAGCCTGTTGAGCAGTCATGACGCGATCTTTTAGCTTTTCAAATTTTATTCTTTCTTCAATCATAGTAGCCTAAGTTAATTAATATACTATTCCCCTTTATAAGTTTCACAACAATATTAAGGATATTATAAATGTGTATTTTATTAAATTTTGCCATAATATTATCAAACTTCCCGAAAACAACATAAACACCTGACAAACAGAAAGGTACAAATTAAACCAGCACAAAGAACAAAATCACAAAAACCTACATATCAATAGGTTAATTAAAAAAAACAGAAGTTAGCACTTACTTTTAGATGTCTTAATCCGTAATCACAACGTAAGTAGATACTCACTTTTTTGCTATTTTCATTTAAAAATAGGAAATTTATGCGGCGAATTAGGATAAAAACAAGGGCAACAAAATGTATATAGACAAATATTACATGACGGAAGTCGACTCATTCGATGACAGTATATACTGTCACCATGCAATGATGGGAGAAAAAGTAATTGCCGATCATGATCATCGTAAAGGTCAATTTTTGTATACCGAAGGTGGTATTGTTTTTCTCAAAACCGAAGAAAAATCATATTTCTTACCTGCCAGGCATTATATTTGGATACCTGCTGGAATTAGCCATAGTATCCATCCCAGTAGCCCCCAAGTAGTTATGCGAAATTTATATTTTCCTAAATTTGATACAGATACGGCTTTTTTTGATAAGGTTAATATTTACCCCGTAAATGATTTCCTTATTGAATTTATTATGTTCACAAACCGCTGGACTGGAAATATATTCCCAACCGAAGAACCAAAATTTTCGATAGCTAAAGCATTTAAGCTAATCTTACCTGAAATATCAAAAGCGGAGCTTCCTCTAGCCCTTCCCTATCCCAAACACGAAAAACTAAAGGAAATCGTAGCGTATTTGGAGAAACGAATCGATGATAATATCGGATTTAAGAATTTAGCAAACGAATTTGATTTAAGTGAGCGTACCTTAGCACGGTTATTTCAACGTGAACTCAGTATGTCTTTTATACAATATTACACCATCTTGAGAATGCTTACGGCTCTAAAACTTCTTTTAGATGATAAATTGAGCGTAAATGAAGTGGCAACTCGAGTCGGATATAGCAGTTTACCGACATTTAGTAATACCTTTAATAAAATTATTGGAGTAAGACCCAGTGAATACATAAAGAACAAAAATTTATTATTTTAACTTAAACCCTACACATGAAACTAACGTTTTTATCGTTGCTCGCAGGTGCTACTTTGTTTGCATCCTGTGCCGTGCCAAAGAACAGCTCAACTGCCAACAACATTCCAAAGCCATTGCAACTTTTTAATGGAAAGGATATTAAGAATTGGACTCCTAAAGTACGTCTACATGAACCAGGCGATAATTACGCAAATACTTTTCGTGTGGAAGAGGGCCTACTAAAGATACGTTACGATGGCTATGACGATTTTAATCAGCAATATGGTCACTTAGCATTTAACACGCCATATAGTTATTATATTCTTCGTGTAGAATATCGTTTTGTCGGTGAACAAACTAAAGGAGGAGAAGGTTGGGCATGGCGAAATAGTGGTGCCATGTTACACGGTCAAGATCCGAATACCATGTTAAAGGATCAAGATTTTCCAATTTCCATTGAGGGACAAATATTAGGAGGTAACGGTACAGATGAGCGCACTACTTCAAATCTTTGTACCCCTGGAACGAACGTCGTAATCGATGATAAATTATTCACTCCACATTGTATAAGTTCAAAATCGAAAACCTATCATGGAGATGAATGGGTTACAGCAGAATTTGTTGTATTGGGCGACTCTGTGATTAAACACGTCCTAAATGATCAGGTTGTGCTAGAATATAATAAACCCCAAATTGGGGGAGATAATGTTAGCAATTTTGACCCAAAACAAAAGCAAGATGGCAAATTGCTAGATGAAGGATTTATTTATCTTCAGAGTGAAAGTCATCCAATAGATTTTCGGAAAGTTGAACTCTACGATTTAGCTCCATATAAAATGGATAAACAAAAGCTAGAAGAAATAATTACCCAAATACTATAATAATAGCAGGCCGAACGTTGATTACATTCGGCCTGTTGCTTATAAACAAAAAAGGGGATGTAAATTAATCCATCCCAAATATTATTGTTATCAACAAAAAGTTTATGCTAACTTGTTAACGAATTTTGTCAACTTAGATTTGTTATTAGATGCTTTTTTCTTGTGAATAACGTTCTTTTTAGCTAAGCGATCTAGCATAGATACTACTCTTGGTAATAAAGCTTTTGCCTCATCAACATTGGTAGTTGTACGTAATTTCTTGATTGCATTACGTGTAGTTTTTGCTTGATAACGATTTCTTAAACGTTTCGCTGCGTTTGCTCTAATTCTCTTAATCGCTGATTTATGATTTGCCATTTCTTAGCTATTTTTATTTTCTTATATCAATTTCGGAATGCAAAAATAACATGTTATTTCCATTATTCAAAATCTATTTTGAATTTAGTTTATAAAGTTTTTGTTTTTACACCGTAAACACAAAAGACATCTACCTTCTTTCGACCAATATTCAATGCATCCCAGAAAGGGCAAACATACTATATTTTTCGATCCCAAACAATAAAGTCCTCCTGTTTCTACGATTGATGCTCCCATTTTAAAGTTTCCAATCATCTCCCGGAATTTTGTTCTTCACAAGCACACCTTAGTTTATTTACTAATGTCCATCCGGAGCAATGAAGCTACTGTATACCATGCCCCTCAAAGAAAGGAGCCATGGACAGATATCCAAATAATTATGGTTATTTTTGTTGCTTTAAATATAAAAAGCATGCAGAAGTTGTCAATGGAACAATTAAATCGAACAGATATTGATTCCTTTAAAAAGCAAAATAAGACTCCAATAATCATCCTCTTAGATAACGTGCGAAGCATGCATAACGTCGGTTCCGCATTTAGAACTGCCGACGGCTTTGCAATAAAAAAAATTATTTTATGTGGCATTACAGCAACACCCCCACATAGAGAAATTGAGAAGACTGCTTTGGGGGCAACAAGCTCGGTCGATTGGGAGCATCAAAAAAATGCCAGAGATGCTATTAGACACCTAAAAAATGAAGGGTACAAAATAATAGCGATCGAACAAGCTACAGATAGCATCGCCCTTCAAGATGTTTCAACGAATGAAAATGAAAAATATGCCTTTGTTTTCGGCAATGAAGTGCATGGGGTATCTGAGGAGATTATGTCTGAAATAGATGCTTGCATAGAAATACCACAGTTCGGTACAAAACATTCTTTAAATGTTTCGGTAACAATAGGTATTGTTTTATGGCATTTCATGCAAAAGTTAACCTTTTCTAAAAAAATGGCCTAATAGCGTCAGCTTAATTTTTAGAAGTCATTGCAAAATAGTAGATTTGCTTTGCAAAAAAACAGAAAAAATGAGTGTATTAGTAAATAAAGATTCTAAGGTAATCGTACAAGGTTTTACCGGAAATGAAGGTACTTATCACGCGTCTCAGATGATTGAGTATGGCACAAATCTAGTTGGTGGTGTTACCCCAGGTAAGGGTGGTCAATCTCACTTAGATCGTCCGGTATTTAATACTGTACAAGACGCTGTAGAAGCAACGGGTGCAAATGTTTCAATTATTTTCGTTCCGCCTGCATTTGCCGCTGATGCGATCATGGAAGCTGCTCAAGCAGGAATCGAAGTTATTGTCTGTATTACAGAGGGTATTCCTACCAAGGATATGATCCAAGTAAAATCATACTTGAGCGATAAAAACTCTCGTTTAATTGGACCAAACTGTCCAGGAATCATCACAGCTGAAGAAGCAAAGATTGGTATTATGCCAGGATTTATTTTCAAAAAAGGTAAAGTAGGTGTCGTTTCAAAATCTGGAACTTTGACCTATGAAGCGGTTGATCAAACAGTAAAAGCGGGTCTTGGTATTACTACTGCAATCGGTATTGGTGGAGACCCAATTATAGGTACGACAACAAAAGAAGCTGTTGAATTATTAATGAATGACCCAGAAACAGAAGGTATCATCATGATTGGTGAGATCGGCGGCGGAATGGAAGCAGAAGCAGCTAACTGGATTAAAGAATTCGGAACAAAACCTGTCGTTGGCTTCATCGCTGGACAAACAGCGCCTCCAGGACGTCGAATGGGACACGCTGGTGCTATCGTTGGCGGAGCAGATGACACAGCTGCTGCTAAAATGAAAATCATGCGCGAGTGTGGTATTCGTGTTGTAGAATCACCTGCGGAGATTGGAGTTGCTATCGCTGAAGAGTTGGCGAAGTAATTTTTTAATATATTTTTTTGCAAAGGCTGTCCGATGGATGGCCTTTGTTTTTTAATGGTAAATCGGGGATGATTATATAATTATCCGAGGAGGATTTAATAATTTTCATTAAATTCAAAATATAAATTACCTCACTTATGAAAAAACATCTATTGTTATTCCTTTGGATAGTCTTGAATATGTCGGTTATAGCACAAACAATCGATGAGAAATACATAGAGCAAAATTTCACGAAGATAGAACGTAACATACCTATGCGGGATGGAACAAAGCTATTTACAAGTATATATATTCCCAAATCAGGAAATGAAAAGTATCCTATCCTTTTAAATCGCACACCTTATACTGTCGCACCATACGGAGAAGATAAGGTAAAATCGTCGCTGGGAAATTTTCCAGATATGGCAAAATCAGGATATATATTTGTTTATCAGGATGTACGTGGCAAATGGATGAGTGAAGGTGTTTTTGAAAACATTCGTCCAACGAGAACGAAAGCAAATAATCAACAAATTGATGAAAGTACAGACACATACGACACGATCGACTGGCTAATCAAAAATATTAAAAATAACAACGGTAAGGTCGGAATGTATGGGATATCGTACCCCGGTTTCTATTCAACGGCTAGCTTAATAGGATCACATCCCGCACTAAAGGCCGTTTCTCCACAGGCCCCTGTAACTGACTGGTTCATTGGTGATGACTTTAGACACGGAGGCGCATTATTTTTAATGGATGCATTTCGCTTTATGTATACCTTTGATGCGCCAAGAGAAAAGCCTATTACAAACATAGACCCTGCTGCACCGACAGGTTTTTCCTTACAAGGGGTGGATTATTACAAATTTTTCAATGATAATTTGAGTATCCCAAAACTTAGAGAAAAGTATCTTAATCATACGGTTAAATTTTGGGAAGATCTTGCTAAACACAATACAAGAGATACCTTTTGGACGAGTCGGACTATAACCGAACATCTGGGAGAAGTAAAGCCCGCAGTGATGATTGTCGGTGGTTTATTTGACGCAGAAGATGCTTATGGAACTTTTGAAACCTACAAGAAAATCGAGCAGAGTGATCCTAAAGCCAACAATATATTGGTAGTAGGACCTTGGTTCCACGGCGGGTGGGTAAGATCAGATGGAGACTCTTTCGGCGATATTGATTTTAACTCAAAAACAAGCCTCTACTACCAGCGAGAAATTGAGCTTCCATTTTTTGACTATTACTTAAAAGGAAAAGGAACATTCAACCCATCGGAGGCAACAATATTTTTTACAGGAGAAAATAATTGGAAAAAATTAAACCAATGGCCGCCACGTGAAGCGCATGAACAAAGCTTATACCTCACTCCGGAAATGAAATTAACAAGTTCAAACACAGCACCGGATAAGGAATTTATTGAATATGTAAGTGATCCGAAAAAACCTGTGCCATTTCAAGAGGGAGTCATAAGCGATCGAACGCGAGAATATATGATTGATGATCAGCGATTTGTATCAAACCGGCCAGACGTCGCTGTGTTCCAGACAGAAGTATTAACTGAAGATCTAACTTTAGCGGGCCCCATCGTAGCGGATTTAATCGTGTCAATGAGTGGTAGCGATGCAGATTTTGTAGTTAAAATAATAGATGTTTATCCGGATACTAGTACAGCACAATCACCAAGAAATAGCAACACCGTAATGCCTGGTTATCAAATGCTGATTCGAGGAGAAATACTCCGCGGTAAATTTAGGGATAGTTTTAGTGAACCAAAACCGTTTAAAAATGGAGAAAAAACACCGGTAAAGGTCCGTCTTCCCGACGTTGCACATACCTTTAAGAAGGGGCATAAGCTGATGGTTCACATTCAACATTCATGGTTCCCTCTAGTAGGGCAAAATCCGAATCAATTTATGAATGAATTCGATGCAACCGAAAAAGACTATATTAAAAATACACATCGTATATACTTCGACCCAGAACGACCAAGTAAAATAAGCTTTAATACGTTAAATTAAAAATATACTATCTCGTATAAAAAAACTAATTAAACAAGTCTTAAGAGAACTAATCACTTTTTAAGAAAGTATTTGTTAACTCGCGTACATGATCGAATTCTTCACGGATTTCCTTTGATACGGGTTTGGAAAGTAGTGAAACAAAGACGATCGTACAAAAGCTTAGTATAAATCCAGGTATAATCTCGTAAATAGATTTATAATCATGCGGAATATAAACCCACGCTAAGACGGTAGATCCTCCTACAATCATACCGAGTAGACCACCAAGACCTGTAGTTCGTTTCCACATTAGGGATAGTAATACAAGTGGTCCAAAAGCAGCACCAAAACCTGCCCACGCATTTCCAACCAAATTAAGAATACTCTCTCGGGGCGTCAATGAAATTAGCAGCGCTATTATTGCTACAACTAATACGGATAACCTACTAATTACAAGCAACAATTTTGCGTCTGCTCTTTTATGGAAAAAAGCATGGTATATATCCTCCGTTAAGGAACTTGAAGTAACCAATAATTGAGAAGATATTGTACTCATTACTGCAGCCAAAATAGCCGACAACAAAAAGCCCCCTATAAATGGATGAAAAAGTGTTCTAGACATATAGATAAATATCGTTTCCGAAAGTTGTTTTGAGGTGTCAAATGTTTGCATAGTATGCTGATCGTACTGTTGTAAATAAGCGATACCAAAAAAACCGACAAGCATAGCGCCTAGTACAGTGAAAATCATCCATGTTATCCCGATGCGGCGAGCTTTTAGGACATCCGCTACTTTTTCAATCGCCATAAAGCGAACCAGGATGTGAGGTTGTCCGAAGTAGCCCAGCCCCCATGCTAATAGAGAAATTATGGAAATTACTGTAGCTCCATGAAAAATATTCATATTCAACGGGTCTTTGGCTTCAATTGCAATTAGCGTATCAGTCAATCCCCCCGTATAATATAATACAACAACTGGTACAATGATCAATGCCAAAATCATTATTGTCCCTTGTACAAAATCAGTTAAACTCACTGCAAGAAAACCTCCTAGAAAAGTATATAAAACAACAACAAAGGTTGTCAGATACAAGCCCGTCTGATAATCCAAATTAAATGCCGATTCAAAAAGACGTCCCCCTGCAACCATACCTGCTGATGTATAAAGTGTAAAAAAAACCAGAATGAAAATTGAAGAAACTAATTTTATGAGCTGACTCTTATCCCGAAATCTATTTTCAAAAAAAACAGGGAGGGTAATAGAGTTTTTCGCAATCTCAGTATAAACACGTAAACGAGGAGCAATTAATACATAATTTAGAAAAGCTCCCATTGTTAATCCGATAGCTATCCATGAGCTAGATAATCCTGAATAATACATCGCCCCAGGAACACCCATTAAAAGCCATCCGCTCATATCAGCGGCTCCTGCAGACAGAGCAGTGACAGCTGCCCCCATATGTCTACCACCTATTAAAAAATCCTCTGAACTTCTAGAAGACTTCCGGTAAGAGTAAAGTCCAATACTGATCATTAACAACATGTACAAGCCAATAGAAACTTGTTCGTATATATTCATAACCTCCGTGTTTATTCGAATAATCTGTTTTCTTCAAAAATAAAGGTTCAAAGAATATTGCAAACAACAAAGGGAAAGTTGAGAATTAACAATATGAGCGGAAAAGCACATAAAAAAACCCCTCCAATTACTTGAAGGGGTTTCGTATAAAATTAGGCACCGA
>JAALOO010000562.1_pt1 | contig 32303 bp, 30 predicted proteins | sample 7257641 | NCBI WGS metagenome assembly JAALOO01 (sample SAMN14085613, study PRJNA598686) | mite metagenome | biome: ENVO:01001000; feature: ENVO:01001002; material: ENVO:01001226; isolation source: single female mite from University of Michigan culture on fish food culture... ...
AGAGAGAGAGAGAGAGAGAGAGAGAGAGAGAGAGAGAGAGAGAGAGAGTGAGTGACTGGTCTGGTTGATGATCAGACAGACAGAGAATGCTGGCAGAAGACACAAGACACCAGCACATCCTCGAGACAAAGGAGTGTGCTATGTCGTTGTCTGCAGAAGCAGTGACTGAGGCTGCAATTAGACTCATTCAGTGATATTGGCCTTGTCAGTAGGTCGATTGTCGCCAGTGAGCCACCGCCATCACCATCACCGCCAGAGTCTAAACTACTGCTTTGGTGCTCGCTTGCTGCGCGTCACTGCAAACGCCAGAAAGAGGCAAATTTAATTATGTAAAGCCATTCGCAAGTGTAGGCATTCTGAAAGAACGACAGACACACTACTGCACATCATCATCATCATCGCCGTACAATGTCGTACAATATATTTATATAGAAAAAAGAGAGAAAAAGAGAACGAGTAGGAGTGAAAGAGCGACGACTTGCCACTGGCACTTGAGAGCAGTCTTTTACTGGTGGCAATGCTGTCACAGACGGTGGCTGGCAATTTGCCTGTTTCAGGCGAACTGGCAAACGACAGCCACGCCGACGACAACGACGACGGCCAACAATTGAGCTTAAACAGAGACACGACAGAAAAACAATAGATGTAATTAAAAGGCACTCGTGTCTTTCTCCCTTTCTCGCTCACTCTTCGATTGGGACCGTCGAGTGGTGAAGGCGAATGCGAAGGCGAGGAAGATTGGCCAAGCAGGCAGGTGGCGGAGGCAAAGACCGTTTGCCATTTCAAGCCTGGTAGCCTGGCACTCGATCATTGACGTAAGGGGTATAACACTCTGTGTGTGTATGTTCTTCTATGCCTGTACAAGTGCACGAGCCGATGCAGTGAGGGCAGGTAGGTGGGCATACGGTGATGAACTACTCTGGCCCTCTCCCCGCCGTCCATTACCCAATTATTGGCGAAAAAGAGAGAGGAGCAACTACGACAGCGGTGACAGTGAACATTTGGACAATGGCCGCCAACACTACAAGGTGACAGTGCCGCCGACCTCTGCCAAAGGAAAATCAAATCGACACTACCAACGAGAGAGTAAGAGAAAGAAGGGAAACTGATAGTAGGTTATAACTGCTAATGTAGACTGTGACAGTGAAAAAGGCGGAAAACAGGGGCCTCGTTTCACCTCTATTTTTCCTGCATGAGTTTAGCCGCCAGTGGTGCGCGCTACAGATATAAATAAACGCATGCAGGTCGGCAAAAATATTTGCAACCAAATAAATTAGGTTCTTTTTGCAGACACTAGTGAGCCTCAGTGGGAACAGAGAAAAAGCGACACTGTCTAATAAGCCTAATCACATGCCAACGCGAGATAAAGTCAGCCAAAATAGATGAGATTCAGTGCCAAATCCGATGCTGGCGCTAATTACTGGCGAGGCCTGTACGGCACAGGCTCTGCTCGATTGGCATGTGCACCATTCATTCACTCATTCATTCATTTACTCATTCATTCACTCATCTATGCATGCATCCATCTGCCATCAAAGCAAGTCACAAATTCGCCCTCTAGCCATCCTTGGCCCGAACTAATGCAGTCCCCGTTGCTAATGCACTAAAGACGAAGGACGCTGATGATTCCTCAGCAAAGAAGTGGGCGTAGGCGCAAAGAGGCATCAATGATGGCAGCAGTGATGACACTCCGGTGCACAATGTTGTGCAGTTGGCAGCGGCTTCGAGCACAGCGTCGAGGTGGCGCCAAGTGGAGAGCGAGAAAGAGTGAGAGGGATGCGCCTGGAAGGACACAACGACAGAGCTGACAAAGTATCGCGATCACCATCAGACAAACTGTTAGCAGCACGAGCATCGCACAGCAAACCAGACAAGTGACTTAATGGCCGATTAGTGCTTGTTACCTTTTCCTTAGTTGCTGTATTGTAGTAGTAGTAGTAGTTGTTGTTGTGTACGCTGATGTGCACTGTGCCGCATTGACATGAGCACAGAGGGAAACAAAGAGGCAAGCTGTACGACTGTCTGCGAGTCTACTACAATAGCTGTGTAGTAGTGTTGAGTGTGTGCCAGTTGCCGACAGGACAATCTGTCGCCACAGCCAGTGTCACTGCTCACTGCTCACAGACACAGATGACCACACAAGCCGGAATTGCAGATTCGATTGGACCGCTTCTCCGAAATAGGGGCAACATCGGAGGAGCAGGGGGCAGCGAGCAGAGGAGGGAGCCATCGGCGTCGGTGCCAGTGTGAGCAGTGGCCAGTCACTGGTGCAAGTACTGTCCTGGCTTGATGCCCGCAAATCGAAACGTTGGAGGCAATTTATTATCGACTGCCTGGCGCACGCCATTCCAAGTGCACACACCTTCGTGCGTCGTCCTAGCAGCCAGTAAATACTGTGAGCTCACATATTTCAGGCAGTAATCATCATCAGGATGATGTTGATGCTGTCGCCATAGGTTGCCACATAGCTCTAGTCTAGCGTCTGTCCATGCGGAAAAAAAGTCCAATCGAACTCGATACTCTGAGCATTCGGCAACAGCAACAAAAACGACAACAACCACGGCAGACTGATGGCTAATGAATAGCGACATTCGACAGGCGACTTTCTCTCACTCTTTAAAGCTACTCGTAGTAGTTGTGACTGTGCATTAGTGAAAGTGAATCAAGAGGAGAGACGACTTTGCCATCAAGTGGCTGTCAAAGGCACAGTGCAGGCAAGCAATGATGCAGCGCCGATAAAGTCGATAAACAAATCGGCAATGAACACATACACACAAGAAAGAAAGAAAGAAAGAAAGACCGACCTGTCGCCGCAGCAGCAGAGCAGGCAGACAGGCCGCGCACAGTGACAAGTGGAGGAAAGAAAGAGAGAGAGAGAGAGTTAGTGACTAGTGTAGTAGCTGTACGACTGTGTACAATCCGCCTTATCGGATGGAGAAAGTGAGTGAGCGAGTAGGATAGGTGCCTGCGTACGGCGAGGTGCACATTTGCATGGCTGGCCGCCTCGTACGGCAAAGGCAGCGTAGAAACATCCAAGAGCAGTACACTGTTCTGCAGTTGGCATCGGATGCGTGCAGGGACAGCTCCTCGATAAACGTGTTCCCATCTCACTCACATCTTAATATTGCCCTTCAAACGAAGCTGCTGCGGCGGCTTCAACTGCTGCATCAACAGCAACCCTGTAGTATCGAGGTATCACATGGCTAAATATAACCCCAGCAGCGTAATGGAATCCACAATTCATAGATACGAGCGCTCTGAGCAGCCAAAATAACAGCAAAACCGCAAGCGATGGCAAAGTGCGGCGAGAGATGCAAGAGTTGCTATAATTAACTACTACCAGTCTCTGAACGCTGTGCCTCGCAGTGGCACGGCTTATGTCATACAAACACACACACAGAGAGGAACAACACCGGAGAGTGAGAGAGGTCCATTTGGCGCCTTCAGACCCGTGGAGTCAGCGCCAAGTCAAATACAAACAAAGTCGGCGGAGAAAGTATGAGTCTTCTGGCCTTTGCCTTTGCAGAGCAACTGAAGCATTGCTCTGCAAACAAACAAACGAGGCGAAAGCAGCGGCACCACCCGATCATGAGTGCCGTGGCTGATGCTGCTGTAGCGGGCACTACTGCTGGTACTAGATGATGATGCCCTCACCACCCGATCCCGGCGACCGGCCAGCTGTCCAGGAGTGGGTGACAACTGTCAGATTAAGTTCACCGTCCATCAACCAGTCAAGGAAAGAAAGAAAGAAAGAGAGCAAACAATGCCCGCTGATTTAGAGGAATTGGACCAGCTGAACTAGCCGATTTTAAGCAGTCCCCCAGACGCCCGGCAACTAACTAATGACTACAAGAATCGTTTGATTATGTTAGAAAATGGGGCATAAAAAGAATAACAAATAAAAAGAGGAGCGAAAGAATGAAAGGTATTGATGAGGATTGATGCCAGCGCCTTTGTGCTTGGCAATGGACTCAAAACACTGTGCTTCTCACTGGCTCGAGATCCACATTTGGCAGAGGTGAGCGCAAGAATCAGGCGTTTGTTCCATTGAACAAATGAAAACGGCAATTGTCCGGAAAGTTACTATTAAACTGTCTGTCAGAGTGCAAGTGGTGGGCGGCAAAGATGCTCTGCTGCACCCTTCTGCACAAGTGCCCTTCAGGTGGTGGTGGTGGTCGCCGACGCTGCCGCTGATGTCGCCGCTGTCATCATTGTTGTTGTCATCACTGCTGTGGTGGCAACTTCCCAACTGAAAGAAATGGAAAGAAACGCTAGGCACGCACAGGAAAAGTGACAAGGTGAACTTTGAAGAAGAGAACACACAAACACACAGAGCACAGAACCAAGAGAGTGTGAGTGTAGGCAAGAGTGGAGAGATCCGGGCAGAAGAGCCTTTGGGCAGTGAAAGAAAGAGAAAGAGAGGGAGCAAGGGAATGTGCCCTCAGTGGAGAGAGAAAGTGCACTCAAGAGGAATGAACGCCCGAATGAGTGAGTATGTTGGGAAATGAGACAAGTGATGTGAGGGCAGCTCACCGTTTTCAGTCGTATCGCCTTTCTTTGAGGCCTGTTGGTTACCCATTTTGCTGAGACCTTTGCCGCACTAAACGAAGGAGGCAGTGATGATGCGAGTAAATGAGAATGGAAGTAGTTGAAGTGGTAGCAGTAGTAGAACGGGATGAATTTGATGCGATTGACTGTATATGAGTGTGGAAGTATGTGTGTATGTGTTTGTACTGCGAATGGCTGACAATTGCTGAACAATTGAGGAGACTGGTGAGAGAGAGAGAGAGAGAGAGAGAGAGAAAGAGAGCCGAAGGAGACGTGATCGAGACGTGGTGGTATGCGGTTTCGGGTTGGTGAATCACAAGGCGATGCTTCAGCCACTACTAGCCAACTCTTCTCGCTCACCGACAGACTGACTGACTGGGTGGCTGGCTGACGATCAACGCCCGTGGATGAGAGCGAGAGAGAGAGTTACGGTATCTGTACAAAGTACCGCAGCAGCACAACGACGGCAGAAGGTGTTTGCAGAAGACAAGCGGAAATGTAGCAGTGCCTCGAGACCAGCAAGTGTAAGCGATGGCACAAGTCAGGCAGAGAGATACCGATGAACTAGGTGAGACAAGTGAAAAGGACTAAGGCGCCACTGTCGCAAGAGCAGGCAGCCGTCTTTCTTCAGCCCTGCTGACTGTGGCAAATCGACGATTGGTTTATTAGTCAAGAAGTCAGTCTCTTCTCTTCAGTGCGGAATCTTCGCACTAGGCGGCTGCAACTGCCTGCCACACATAAGCACAGATTCAGCAGCCTAAATTTTCTATTTCGGGCGCCGCTGCGGTTCTGGCAATAGTCAAGGCAAGTAAGAAAATAGTAGTCGAAGCAGTGTGGCTGAAGAAGGGCAACGTTGTGGAAAGACAACGAAGCTAATGAACGAGTGAGTGATAAGCGCCGCTGGATGCTTTCCACCAAGTGTTTGTCTGTCTGCGGCGCTGTGTCTATGTTTGTAGGTGCCACCAGGTAAGCGTGGCGCTAATGTGCCCAGAAGAAGGTGACCCGATGAGACCAGAGGTTCTGGCAGACGTCTCGGCGATCAGTGCACTCGGTACAGCGGTGGCAGTCGACGATTAGGGAGACGACTTCAATGCAGCCACTAAAGTATCACAATTTGAGTGCGTGTGCGTCAAGCGGCGCCCTCCGTCAAGTTGGCTTCCTTCGAGTTGGCAGCTATCATCACAACTTTAAAAGCCGCAGCATCCTTTTTGCAGGAGACAATTCAACTTGTCTGATGTTTTGATGTTATTGAGATGTTATTGCATCGAGACTGCTGACTGATGATGAAGGGGGTGCTGTGGCTGTGATGTTGACGACGGTGGAGGAAGATGCACGTCCAGTACTGAATTGTCTTTGCAATGAGCAGTGTTGTTGGAAGGAAAACAATCAATCGAAAGGTGCTCCTGCTGCTGCTCGTAGGCTGTGTTTTCGTGGCCAAACAGGTAGACTCACTCACTTCGACGCTGATGGTGAATGGAAAGTTTGACGAAGATAATGCTGTGTGCTGTGCAAGTGCCTTTGCTGCTGCTGCTGCTTCTGCGAACCTGTGTGATAGACAGAGTGACCGCGAGAATGGCGGCTCCAAGTCTGGTGGTGGATTGCAGCAGTCAGTGCGCTGATGTCTTGTGGTGGTGGCAGCAGTTAGCGTACCCAAAACATAATTCGATGATTAAATTAACCAGTTTGCAGTGTGTGTATTTGTGAGTGAGTGTTAGTGAGGCACACTGCTGGCTGCTGATCGGATCGTACACAACCATACACTTTACACACACTCGCACTCGCACTCGCACACAGCACAACACACTCACTCACACTCTGGCACTGTTTGGCAGGACGCACAGGTAAGTTTCAGATGCGATTGCAATTAGGCTCGTGAGACAACTAAGTGGAGTATGTCACCGTAGGCATAACAATCGACAGTTGGCCAGCAATCGTCTTGACGGCCGTGGCTGCTGCTGGCTGCTGCCTGCTCAATGGTGCTCTGGTGCAGCGGCGGCAGAGGAACGACGGCAGTATTGCGGGATTCGGGCGATGAGGAGAAGGAGAAGGGAAGACTACGGAGTGCAGTGGTACAGTAGTAATACTGGACGAACAGAGACTCTCTGACTGAGCAGCAGCTGCAGCAGACGGAGGAGAAGGCACACTCGCAGACGCACGCTGACAGTAAGACCGACCAGGAGCACAACAAACGGACTGTGGCGCCGCCGCGAGATCGCGAGGAGTTCTTCAGCTGCAGCTGAGGCAGCAGGCCAGGACAGGAGAGGACAGCAGCAGCAGCAGCAGCAGCAGCAGCAGTGAGAGTTGGTGACGTTGGCCGACTACGACGGCGACGACGATATAGGGCGCCAACGCCAACACACACAACCGCACACTCACAGCCGCCGGATCGCACCTTCTGACCATTGTCGTCTCGCCGCCGCCACCACCACCACCACCGACGCCGTCGTAGACACTTATGCACTTATTGTTGTCTTCTGCGCACGGCCAGAGTCCAAATTGGCGGTAGCGGCACCAGGCGCGATCATCGCTCTTCAGCAACGGCTAAGGTGACCGATCTTCACACCGCAGCAGCACTCACTTTAGAGCGACTTGGCAACAATTGCAGCCAGTAGAACTTTAGAATTTTAGAACTGGCGGCTTTAAAGTTTTTCCGCCGTTGCTGTCGCTGCTGCTGCGGACTAGGCCACTTGCCGCGTCACTGTCTCCAAAGTTGAAGCGTGTGCACACCCACTTTATTGCTCTTCCCTTTTCTGGCTTCCTTCCCTCTATCCCTGCTCTAACCCTTGCCTGTCTAGTTCGGACCCAATTAGTGGTTAAAAGTCTCTTAGTAAGAGAATAGTAAGAAGGATGTGCTAAAGAAACACAAGACTGTCTGTTTGGATTACCTGAGCCACTTGGCTAAGGTGGTGGCGGCGGCATAATCATCGTCTGTATTTAGCATCACCCTTATCTGTGATTAAAGCTTGGCACAATAATTAATTTCCCCATCATTGGCAGCTAATTTGAGCGAAGAAATGATCGCTGGTAAAGAGCGTGGCGCCATCTGATATTCCAACTCACTACAGTACACAAAGTGCACCGAAATGCACAGAATTGTACAGGATCGGAATTTGCCCACACGAAGGAAAATTAGAAGAAGCAGTGTTCTAAAGTTAGATTGGAGGGAGGTCGCTTCAGTTGAGTAAATAGTGAGTCAGTTAGTTGTTGCCATTATATCAGCTCTCTGAATAGACAGGCATTAATAATGCCATTATACTTGGGCCAGTGAACAAGTAGAATATTCCACTAAATTGAAAACACTGCAAGCACTCTGAAGAGGAGAATCGAGAATAAACAGGAAATGGCGCAAGTGAGAAAGTACAGTAAATCAAAATTAAATGTTGTCATTTGCACAAGTTAAGGTAGTAGCTACATTCAAGCAACCCTCCACATGGAGCCTACAGAGCTCATACAACGACAAACAAGTGGTCATCGTGGTCAGCTGACCGTTTCTGTCAAATGTCTGTTTGGTAGAAGTGAACACGAAGCTTTTGGATGAATTGAAAATCTCAGTACAAACAGGGAGACATAGTAGTGGCGCACAGGCACTGACAAACATTGGCAAACAAATTGGGTTTTGTTGTTTTGCTTTTTGGTCAACTGGTTCAGCACAACAGCACAACAGCAGACAGACAGGCAGGGAGGCAGCTGTCAGAGACTGTCGGTGATCTCTATATCTCTCTGTGCAGTAGTAGATGTAGTAGAAGTAAACATCATCCACATTCGATGCTACCGACATTGGATGAGGCATCACATACACCAGCGTAGGTGCAGGTACAGTCTGCACCGAGGAAGGAAAAGGGCGACAGGGAAAGAGAGAGAGAGAGAGAATACGAAAGGGAAACTAGTTGGCTGGCTTGTTGGTTGCCAGGAGTGGCTCACCATTGAGGCAAACAACAATCGAGATTGCTGCACTCACTCCTCTTGACAGCAACCAGATTAACGCATTAGTGTCGCTCACTGCCTCTATCAGTTCGCTTCAATGCTTGGGCGCCGCATCACGGGCTTACGGCTTAGGTGTGTGTGTGAGTGAGTGAGTGTATGTGCACAGGTGCACCTGCACACAGCGTTGGACCAGAGAAGGCTGCTGCCTTGACTTGCTGTCAAAGTCAGCGGTCCTAGCGGTCTAGTAGCGGCAGTGCTCCTGTCATCGTGCTACTGTACGGAGGTTGGTCTTCAGAGGAAACCCAAAGTGGTGCAACGGCAGTGTTGCCAAGTACGCTCGAGTAATGTAAACTGCTGAAGCAGCCAAATGAACTGACTCGGAAAAAAAGCTGCGAGCTTGCAAAAGCAAACTGCAACTGGGCAGCGTCAGAAAGAGGAAGAGTAGGTTGCCGAGCTGGAGCTTGCCAGCAGAATTTGAAGCGGTAACAGCGCGGTTTGTCCAACAGTGGTGGCGGCGGCAACGCCAAAATGATGCCAATGGGGGTGGTGATGGTCGCCGCTGACAGCTTCGGATCGTTTGCAGATTCCACTGTCGACAGTGGTCGCACTGACTAACACCAGCATCAGCATCAGCATCAGCACCAGCACCACTGCCACCGCTACCACGCCACTTCAAATCAGATTGAAGGCGCCAAACTCTCTAGCGAGTCGCCTACTCAATTTCTGCCCAATCCGGCGCTCATTTACTGCACAAGTGAACACATTCTCTTGCTGGCAAAAAAAAGTGTGAGTAGTGAAAGAATCGGGGCGACAAATGGAACGATGATTGAGAGGAAACATGTTCCAAGTAGTGAGAACTGCCAACACTGCCAGCCACCATCGCAAACGCCCAGACACACACACACACCACTTTTGGCCCCCACTCAACGCCAATCAATCGAGCCGGCTAAGGCGAGGTAAGCAGCAAGAGCAATCAGATGGCAGAGAGGAGGCAGGCAATGTAGTCGAATGGGCTGCATTGTGCCACCTAACCAAACACACGGACGATAACGCACTGACGGCGGCGGTGTCGGCGTCACTCGTCTGGCGTCTGCTGTTTTCACTGAAGCCGACGACTACCACAACCACCGCACGACGACGAATTACCGAGAGCGGGTTCGGTGGCACGGCTCCAGTGACTGGCTCCTGCTGGCTGCTGTGTGCTTTTTAGCCCTGATGAGTATGTTGGTGATGATGATGAGTATCATCGGTCTTCGAAAGTGGCAAGGCAGTTGCAGCCTTCGAGGCAAGCCGTTTTTCGAGGCTAAAGTCGGTGCCACCTCCCTGCCTCTTCTGCCTCATCATCATCCATATCATCATCATCGTCGCCGTCGTCGTCGCCGTTGTCGTCAACGACCACCAGGCAAAGCTGAGCTAGGTCGACGTCGAACTATTTCTCAGCATCACGAGTTTTCATCACTAAGCGAGGCACATAATTGCCCGCCGTTGCCTGTTTGTCTCCGCTGTCGGTGGCTGCGTTCACCGTAGGGCTGCCTCTCTCTTTGCCTGCACCGGTAACAAGTGTAAATAAATCGCAGATTGTAGTAAATAAACGTTGCTCCTGCACAAATATAGTTGGTTACTTTGCCTCTTTTCACATTGCATCGCTCTCTCACTCTTCTTCGCCTTCTTCGCCTTCTGCTTTGAATTAAAATATCAACTACTTGCGCACTAAAAATATCGCTCAATGCCTGGCGAAATGGCCTGACTGTCTGGCAAACAAAACACTCGTACTCGTAAGCAAGCATAAGGAGGAAAGTGGCAGGGAAAGCGCGACATCGACAGCAAAAGTGGAAAAAGAAAGAAAGAAAAGAAAGCAAAGAAGAAAGCAAAGTAAAGCAAAGTAATGGGAATGCCACTTACAGTGAAGCTGAGTCTCCTCGGCGCTGAGCGGCATATTCACCGACTTGAGTTGACCTGACTTGGACTGCTGCAGCTGCTGGTGGTGATGGTGGTGCTGGAGGGGGTGCTGCTGATGTTCCTTTCCGGGCAGTGAAGGGTGCGCAGAGTGGTGCCCACTGCTGCCGATGCTAGCGGGGCTACCCAAGGCAGAGGATTTGCCAGCACTGTGAGCGTCGCTGTCGTTCGAGGGGTGCTGCGAATGCTGTTGCTGCTGCTGTCCGCTGGCACTGGTGTCGGAAACCAAGGCAGAGACCGACTGCGACTTGGTGATGGGCGAGGAAGGCTGCAGTCGAGGGGGCAGTTCGGAGGACTTCACCGGAGACACATACCGGTGGCTGCTACTGTCCTTGCCGTTACTGTCCACCAGGGCACTCGGGTTCTCAGGGGACGGCGTCGATTGCTGGTGCTGAGGGTGCAGCGAGGCAGCGGCGAGGTTGGGTGAGCTGGTGTGCGCGCCACTCTGACTACTGCTCGCCGAAATGTCCTGCACAGAGTAGGCGTTGTTGATAGGCTTGCTGGACTTGCTGCTACTGCTGAAGAAGCTGAACTTGGACTTGGAAGAAGAGGATGACTTGCTGCTGCCAGCCTCGGCGGGAATTGGATTCGTCGAGACCAGAATCACTGAAGAAGAGAAAAGAGAAGGAGAAAAGAGAAAAAACAGCAACTGTTAGGCAGGCAACTGGCAAACTGGCAATGAATGATGTTTCGCTGCTGGTGGTGGTCGTGATCGCAGTTGTGGTGGAGCTACTCTTGCTGACGATGATGCTGCTGGTGCTCATGTGTCACAAGTTTTAGGCAGGCAACGCCGCCAGTAGCAAGCTAAACACTGTCTTGCCTAATGGCACTGATTCTGCAAACAGGAGAGAGAGGGAAAGAGGGAAAGAGAGAGGACTTGTCGACTTGTGAATGAAAGACACTGTAAACTGTAGCAGAACTACCATCATCATCATCATCATCATCATCATCACTGCCGCCACCACTAGAATAAAGAGGAGAAAGAGCGCCAGTATTACTGCAGTCGACGCTGTCACCATTCTGCCGATAATTGACATCGATTGGCAATTGAGACAGATGCAGGCAGTGTCGCTCGACTCGACCACTCTTCAACTGGCTCCTTCTACTCTGCAGGCCAGGCCCCGATTGGCCCAATTAGTGATGGCGCAACAGAACAATCAGTGCACCTTGGCGACATTACTACAACCACTGCAGGAGGAGTGCTAGCGAGACGAGCGAGAAAGTGGAAAGCAGTCAATTGGCCATAAATCAAGCAGTGGCCAGGCACACTGAGAAGACAGGACTGCACCTTTTGGGTAACTGTAAAGCCAATGGGAGCACTGAAACGTCATGAAGAGACATAGGAGACGGAAAACAACATCATCATCATCAACAACAATCACCGCACTCTATGGGCTACAAAAACTTTGCTCATTGCAAAAACAAAGAATCTATTTGCAATTTTAATAAACACCCAAAAAGTTTTATTAATTTCAAGTGAATAAGCACCAAGGGTGGGAATCGAGTCCACTTTTCCGCTGTAGCTACACAGCCAACGCTAGAGGGCGCGTAACGTTGGCTGTGTAGCTACTGCGGAAAAGTGGACTCGATTCCCACCCTTGATAAGCACTCATTCTATTACAAAAAGCATGCGTCTCAAATAACACTAATTTCATTAGATAGACTCTAGTGTTGTTGCCGTACAGCGAATCTACAGTATGAGACAGTACCTGGTGGAGCACCAGCAAAGTGGACTGATCACCTTTCCGCGCCGGCAGTGTAATGGCACCGGTGTGTGTACTACTCAGATGGCATCTGTCAAAGGGTGCGCGAAAGAAAGAGTGCGAGTAAGCAGTGATTCAGTTGTAGTAGTCAGTTGGCAGTGGCTGCACAAAACGTGTGATGGACGGAAGATAGCGCAAAGAAAGATGCAGAGTGCTGCACAAAGCAGAAGGTAGAAGAGTCAGGGTGGAAGACTGACGAGAGAAGAGAAAGGAAGCTAACGCGGGTCGATATTGGTTTGGTTGGGCAATGCAATCGGCAGAGCAGGTAAGCAGTCCGCTCTCGACTTGAAGATGCCTGCTAGTGCGGTGCCGTTTGTGGAAGGGCGCTGATAAAGCCACTAGGTGACAGGAATACTGCCACGGCCACTCTACAGTGGCAGTGGCATCTTAGCAGTGAGAGGGAGATGCTGCAGGAAAAAACGTACAACAGCGGCAGTACAAAACTCTGCGCCGCTATCTCCGTCTGTTCGTCTCTCTCTCTCTCTCTCTCTCTCTCTCTCTTTTACTTTGCACTCTTCTCGCTACAGCAGCAGTACGACTGGCGCCAAGTTGGTGACTACTCGTTCTATTAATAGAGCCTACTTTAACTAACGCGATTAAAGTATATTTTCATTTTAAAATGATGCCTTAATGAGCCAAACAAACAGGCGAGGCGCAGAGATTAGAGGTAGGGGCAGAGGTGCCTGAAAGGAGAAGGGAATTACGGAAAAGTACAGGAGACAGTGCACAAACTCAATCACACTCAACTCACACAATCGCACAAGGTCCCTTTACCGGCCACCGGCGGAGAGGTAGAGCGAAGGAAAGAAAGATAGATTGATAGTGGAAAAATGAGGAACTTGTCAATACCAATTCAGTTGGACGGGCAGGCAAGCAAAGGTGCAGGCAAAAGTGAAAGAGTGAACAAGTGAAAGAGAGAAAGGAAAAAGTATAAGAGAGAAGGAAAAGAGTGAGGGTGAGATGCGACAGTGGCAAGCGGTAGCGAAGGAATGAGCGAATGAATGAGAGTGCCCGTGTGAGTGAATCAATAGATGCGGCACGAGGTCTGCTCGGGGAAGGTGAGAGTGGAATGGAGCGAAGCAGTGGACGGTTGGTGTCACTGAAGTGGTAGTAGTGGTCTGCTCTCTCCGGTACTTCACTTTCACTCTAATTGCAAATTGCAGAGGCAGGAAGGCTTCAACGCCGACTGACTTCACTAACACTGAATTCGACGGCAGCAGCAGCAGCAGACAGTGCGACACACCGCCGTGGCAATCGCACTGTCAGCAAAGCAATACTACACAACACAAAGTTTTCTCTCTCACTCTCAGCCGATCAGCATTGCCATTATCAGCTGGCTGCTTGACACCAAACACAGACACTACTTTGCAAAGTAGTGCTGGTCTTGTCTCTTTTTGTTGTGTATGTTGTCTTGTGCTCTCCTGCGCTCGCATTCCGAGCGGCAAACAGTAGCCCAGATAGAGAAACGATAAGGATGACGAGGCAGAGGAGGAGAACGAGGGCCGACGAATTGGCCAATGCTGTGATGCTCTGACTACAGTCAAGTAGTCAAGTGAAGCCATGCTTCAAAGCATCCATTCAGACGCTCTAGTTGAGAGTGAGAGAGACAGGGCTTTCAAAAAGGTGCACACTGCACAGTCTAAGTCGGCCCGGTCTTCTGCTGCCGCTGCCGCCGCTGTCAAGCTGCCGAAAATGCACTGCAGAGGTAAAGGTCGCCCCCAATCGGATGAGAATCGCTTCTGGCAGTAAGCAGAATTCAGAAAGCAGAATGCTGAAGCATGGGAGAGAAAGAGAGGGAGGAAGAGAGGGAAAAAGCGGGAGGAAAGTGAAGGGAAGGCTCGTTAGGCGCCAATTAGTGAGCCGTTCGGTCGTCACCGAAAAAACGGTGATGCCACCTATTTGTGAATCGGCTCACCAGCCGCAGCAGCAGGCCAAAGCATGGCACCTAATGAGGCTAACTAACGAGGCCTGTGCCAGTGCGACTGCCGGTGACTGCTGGGGATGTTCCTGGCGCCCTCCGTACTAGCTCCCTGTCTCCTGTTTGATTGTGCTTTCTCCTGACTGAATTAGCATAATCAGGGGTATGAGTACAGTTAGCTTTGCTGTTGTCGCAGAGGGAGCATCGTTGCAGAGAGCGGCTCAATCCCTTCCGCTACAGCTCAAAAGAACAGTTTTCTTCATCTGCTCCCTTCAACTGCTGCGACTGTGCCCCAGGCCGGGGTTGACCATCTCTGAGGAACAGCGGCAAGAAAAGGAGCAACGAGCGCAGCTTCTGTGCAGTTCACCTAAATAGAGGCACCCTTTTTATTATACATTTTTTATTATTATTCAACAAACGAAATGTAAAAAACTATTTAAAAGAGCAAAACGAGGCCATTTCGGCAAAATAATTTAAATTCATTGATTTCATTCTACTTTTCTTCGACTGACAATGATTGAAAAACGGTCGCAGCAATGCCTAGGTTAGCTTTACGGCAGATGTGCACAGTTTTTGTTCAGTGCCGCATCAACTTGGAAGACAGCCTGGGTGCAAAAAATGCAGAGGTATGAAAGGCATTTGATAGTGCTAACGGGTGCTGCTTCTGCTCTTGTCAGCCCACACACCAACTGTCCAATAACAGTCCTTCCATTTAGGTAAACATACAGAGACAAACATGCATGCAAATGTGCAATACCGCTTTGTCCTATTCATTTGACAGTAAAAACCATCTACCAGACAGAAAAGAGAGAGAGGTGAAATTAAATGAGCAGCTGGAAAAGTGAGTCACCCACCGTTTGCGAGAAAACCCTATTGGCAGTGGCTGATTGTGCAGCCAATCAAAAGATGGCATCAAGAGACATCATCAACGGAGTGCAATCACCGGAAAAGTACTGCCGGTGATTTTAATAGTAATGTCAGATGTCATGGCACAAAGGAAAAGCAAACTAAATGAAAAAACTAAACTACATAGTAAGTGAAACTACCTCACCGACAGTAGTGCTGAGTGGTAACTGGTACGGTACACTCCGGTAAACAGGTAGAATTGGTGATCATTAGCTACTTGTCGACTGGTGAGATGACTTGATGAGTCGCCAGACACTGCCCCCGTTCAGACTAATGACGTGCAATGAGGCAACAAGTTGAGCCCACAGCTCTAGTCTACAGAAAACATGAATGAGGCGCAATCACAGTTGGAGACAACCGCAGCTGCAGCAGCAGCACAACAGCAGAAAGGCATCACCAGCCGTCAAGAGGTTATCAACGACGAATTATGGCTTGTACATTGATCGGTTGATAGGGCGATAAGGAGAGAAAAAGAAAGAGTATAAAATTGACATTAAGAGGGGGCTTTAAAAGGCAAACATCACTGGTTGCGACGATGCGGTTGTGCTGCTGTTACTCCTATTGGTGGTCATAAATCGGGCGCAGCTTACTAGTTTGCCAGTTGCAGAACAGACAGACAGAGAACTCTGGTACTGATCGCAATGTGCAGAACAAGCAGAGAAAGAGAAAGGCTCTTGGAGCCGGCGAGAAATGGTCTCTCTCGTGAGCGTTGTCTCTCGCTCTCCGTCGAGGCTGTATCAGTAGTGCAAGGTTAATTAGAAATAATTAATACTATAGCAGATGGTAGACTTTGACTGCTCTTGTGACTGCACACTACTCTGTGATTGCCACTACTGCAAACTGCAGGCGACAACCAATTTGGGTGGCGGTGGTGGACGGCGAGAGAGGCGGCAGAGGCGATAAAGCCACTGATAGGCCAAGAAGACATACACACACTGAGAGAGACCAACACAGAGAAAGACGGTGTCTGAAACGGAAAGAAGTAAAGCGAATTGCTGCAGCTGATGATGTTCGCAGACAAGGACAAGCGAAAGTCAGCCACTGTGGGAAGTGAGCCAGCCAGTCAGCCATTCAACAGCAAGTGGGCAAGTGACAAGTGGCAGCTGTGAGGCTCTGGTGTAGCACCAGCACCAGCAACAACATCAGCAGCGTGCACTCTTCTCTCATCAACTACCAGACACTGGCTGGTAGTGGCTGCTAACAACATAGTTCATACCATCATCAGTCTTTTTGCTCTTGCGGAAAATCTTCTTGAACGACATTTTGCCGATAGATACTGGTGGTGGCGCTTTGATGCGATGCGTTGATCGGCAATTGATTTGTTGTTGATTTGTAGTTGAAGTAGAAAGATTCGACGTGTGTGTGATCAATGATCACAAACTAAGTTGAGTCAACAGCCGAAAAAGTTGGGCAGTAAAGATGAGAAAGCAACAAAACGAGAAAAGTAAAAAGCGAAAGAGAATACGACTAGTTGCACTGGAGCACTGAAACTGACCAGACTCTGCTGGTGAGCGATGTCAGCCGGCGATGCAAGTTGAGTCACAGACCACAGTGATACAACGGTAAAGAAGATGCGGTTGGTGGTGGCAGTGCTGGTGGAGGTGGTGCCGGTGGTAGCAGAAAAGGCTCTGGCAGACTGCAGAGACGGGCACTCTGCAGATGAATCGGTGTGTCTATGTGGTGTACCAGCAGAGGTGAGATGAGGTGCCGTTGTTGGAATGTTTTACACAGGCAAACAGCCTCCTGTACAAAGGTGCTCCTGAGCTGGTGAGTGGCGTAGAAGAGAGAGAGGGAGAAGACGGTAGAGACTTTTGTGGTCTTAGGTGGCTGAGCAAGTCGTCGACGGTGAGCAGTGATAAGCAGTGATGCTGTGATACTGATAGCAGAGATGGCACATCGGAATCACAACCAGTGGTGCTGCTATTGTCGTCCAGGCTAGGCGACTTGTGACGAAATGGCCACCAGTCTTATATTACCACTGCACTGAATTGCAGACACAATTGATGCACACAATAATGATGGCAGTAGTGGCGGCTGCAGAAGAAGACAAGGTGGCTGGAAACAGGGCACCGCTGATAAGAAGATAGTGCACTTTAAAAACTTAAAACTACCATCACCGTCTACGGAGCATTTTCTTGACCAGACCACAGTGCACACCGCTAAGTTGAACTACTACAGTGGTCACCGAGGGGCACGAGATTGTCTCTGGTTGTCGAGTCTGTGTGACGTTGTCCTGGATAGAGGATGAAGTACAGCAATGACAATGAGTGCACAGTTATGCAGCTCTCTACTTACACTGCCAAGTGGCAGCCTCAGTGGAGCTTATCGAATTGATCATTCAATGGAACGGATCAATCGAAAAGGTGTCCGCGGTATAAGTGTAATCAAACTGAATCAATCAATGAGTAACTGAAGATGAGAAAAACGAAGTCAAGCAATGGGCACTGACACAGAGAGACACTGAAAGAAGAGAAAGGATAGCGATGTGCCACTAAAGTGTGAGAGTGGTTGTCTGGGCTGCTGCTGTTGCTTGATGGTGGTAATGATGGTTAACACCGCCTGCAGGAGTCTTTTTTGCAGAATCATCCACAAACTTGTCCACACTATGTGTCAGTGGTGATGGTGGTGGTTGTCTCGTTCGTTCTCTCAAGGAGCGTCACGACATTCACGCAGTCATTGGGATGCAACCAGATTCGCAGATACACAGCGGAGCCTTCTCTCTGGCCAGTCACTGTCACCGGCAGTAGGTTCAGCGTCTACAGTGGCTGCTGCTGCTGCTGTTTGCCTGTCGCCGATGTTTGCCGCAGTATCGGTGTTCTGGTGGTGGTAGTGCGGCTTCTGCTGTTGAGGCTGGTGCCTGATGGAGTTTGTGGTGAGCTTGTTGTCAGTGGTTTCCCCTTCGAAAGGCAACGTGGCCGTGTACAGAGGACAAAGTGCCACAGCTGCTACTGCTGCTGCCTCAGTTATTCCGGCTGTTGGCAGCAATATGGCAGTGGTGCACCACCTTTGCTGGACTCCAAAGTTGCGCCTTGCAACACCGTTCAGCATGGACCATTTGACAGAGTGAGGGAGAGAGAAAGAGCAGCAGTCAGGGAGGACTGAACACCGACACTGCTGCGAGCACAATAGCAAGTGATGCGAATGACTTCGAGTGCGCGCACCGATCTTCAATTGCTCATAGCGCCCGAGCTTATCAATCTATCGACAGCGGTAGTACTGGTGCCCAGAGTGCTGCCTCCCTTGCAGTGTGTTTGTGTCTGCAAAGGAGAGAGAGAAAGAGAGACATAGCGGGGTTGGTGGGACAACCAGTGTGGTGCTCACTGTGATCAGTGGTACGGCGACAGCAACAGCATCATCGGCGGCAATTATTATTGGTGAACATCACTCAACTACGATTGGATTGTCTTCACCTAATGATCACTGCTCATCGACGGCTCTCGTGGCTTTCGTCTTGGTGCCTTCTCTCTCTCTTTCTCTCCCAGCAGCGACTCCAATCGATGCCTTCCACCACCTTCCCCAGCTCAACGACGAATATTCGATCGAGTAAGAAGGTGCCGTGGCAGTGGCAAGGCGCAGTAGTGATGATCGTCGTTGGCCTGTCTTCGTCCTCGTCCGACGACAGGACTCGGCAGGAGCAGCAGCGGCAGCAACGGCAGCCCTCGAAGCATCGCATTGATCGATTGTCGCAGCGAGCGTTACGTGCAACTGTTTGATTTGCTCTCGGCTCTTCCATTCACTGCATCGTTCATTTCATTTTCTTTCATTTCCTAGAAACAATAGTGCAGCACATGGTGCGCCATGCGCATCGCCCACTCTCTGTCTGTCTCTGTCTGTCTGTGTTGTCTCCTCTATCTGTAGCGCCTCGAACCGTTGGTGTGCCTCGATGAACGCTAATTGGCGAGCATACTTTGTTTCGGTACTCTGCTCACTCTGCTGCCATCACCATCAACCGAGCATTCTCTTTCTCCCTCCCTCGATGACATTGAAACAAATTGAATGATTGAGCAGAACACCCTGATTTGTGTCCACTCTGCTCGGTGTTTACGATCATGTCGAGTTGAAGGCTTCAAAAGGGTCGCCTGACACTGCTGGGCAGGAGAGGATTGACTTGCTCTGATAAGATATATTTGCACCCATCGAACCGTCTCCATTGCGTCTCCAATCTGACACTGAGTATCCCGGCGATGATGCACAGTCTCGCCACTGGTGGAGTCACTCTTCAGCGCAAACAACTGGGCATGAAACTGTGGCGGTACAGTACCGCCACCAAGCGGCGAACTGTGAAGCCGCTGCGCGTGCAAGAACGTCAACCCAACGTCACCTCGCACATGCCACGCTCGCCCCGCTGCTAGCACCCTGACTCGACAGTTTTTGGCGCAAAGCCGGCTTCGAGAAGGATCAGCGGGCAGTACATAAGGAGACGGCTGCCTTTCAGTCGTCGGGTTGAGATCACGTTGATCACCACCACGCCGGTCAGTGCCTCTCCGTGCCTACCGAGCCCACGACCCCACTTCTTACTTGTGTTATTCCCCCTCTTCTCTTCTTCTTACTCGTCTTCTTCTTCTCCTCCAAGTTCTTTTATTAAAAACTATTATATCATCACCAACAGCATCATTTTGGGACCCCAAGCGCCCACTCACTCTCTCTCTCCCTCCTTTCACCCCCAGCCGGCCCGATTCCGTTAATCAGGCCTGCTTCCCGGAGCATTCAAGGCACCCGCAAGTCTGCTCCCGAGGTCGGTTCAGTCTGAAGAACCGGCGGTCGTGCTGCACCGATCACCACAGCGTGGTCGTGCCACGACAAAACAAAGCAAAGCCATTGCGAAAGTAGGCTCCCTCATGACCAGCACAGCAGCACTACCCAACACCTGTGCACAAATAAACAAGAGACATGTAAATAGGCGTCTGCAAAGAGGTGTACGACTGCAGTGTCAGTGTGGATTAATCAAATATTATACCGCCAGGCAGGCGAGTACACAAACGACAAATGGCTGGCAATCGTCAAGGGGCAGAATTAAGTTGAATGACAGTTGTCAGGCGTAATGTTAGCAAAAAGCGAGCGCACTTAACTCTACACTATAATTGACATTATCAGAGCGACGTGAGTCGCACTAATCTAGATCGAACCAAATGAGCCTTGGGTGTACTTGCTCGTGGTTGCGCCACTGCCGATTGGGACACTTCTCGTTCACCGGCAATGGTTTCTTTCCATCAGCAAACAGTTTTGTGTAACAAATAGAAGTGGTGTATGACAAGATTGAAGTTTTCAAAAACATTGCACATTTTGATGTGAGTCACTTTCATAGCCATTTTTTTAAAAATGTAATATATTCAAAAAAATTGAACTGTAGAGCTGCGACTTCACTTACCTCAATTACCTTGGTACTACAACCTTGCACTTTTGCCTGTGGAGCTTGACAAAATTCAATTTCGGTTACACTTTCAATGAGTTTCCCTTTATTTATCAGGATTCAATATTCAAATAAAATAGGCGACAGTGCAGAATAAATAATTCACATTGTTTCTTCGGAAAAAATTGCATCAAAGCTACAGGAATAAACAAAAAAATTAGTACAAAAATATACAAATCAGGGTCCAACTTACATGTGATCACAAACAAGATTCATTGTTGTTATGCTTTCTGAGCCTGCTGTTGTTGCAGTTGCTGTTGCTGCATCATAGCTGCCTTTTGTTGGAACACTTCAATAATACTCTGCCTGATGGCAAGTTTCTCTTGTAACATTTTGGCAAACTTTTCAATTTGTTCATTGAGAAACTTAACTTTCCTGTTAAAGTAGTCTACCGTGGACTTGCGATCCTTCTCAACAAAGTAACCAGTTCCGATGTCAACCAAAAAGGCGTTGTTGTTTACTACCTTTCCCGGCACATACAAAGAACTGGTCAGTGGCACCATAATCGACGTCCCATTCTCGATTGAATCAAAGTTTCCGCAAGTCTCGGTACAAACTGCAAACTTATTTTTGGCATTGTTCAGATCGACGATGGATGATTCGAGTAAGCCGATCTCCTGGAATAAACAAAAGAATTTTTAGCATAATTTGATGATTTTAAGTTTGAATATTTACATTATCAAGCTGCTGCTTGAGCGAGTTTATTTGCATGGGATGCATGTCCTTGATGTCGATCATCTTTTTTCCGTTGTTTGCCATTTTAATAAATTAGATCAAGGTGTTGATGTAATAAAAAAACTTGACAATAAAACCAACAACTTGGAAAACAGCCGCAAATTGTTTTTGATCACGCTCTGGGAGTCACGCTAAACCAACGTGATAAAAAGCGCTAATGCAAAATAGTAATTCCAAAAATATGCAAACAAGCTGTTTTTAGTTAGATCAGACAAGTTTTGTGACAATTTTTAATATTTTGCACATTTTAGCTTTGTAACTGATTAAACATATTTTGGAAAAATTAAAGATAACTAATCTATTGAAAAAAGTTATCGAAAACATGTGTAATTGCTATTTCTACCTTGAGAGTCACTCTTCAGTGTTGTTTTGAGGACAAACCAAAAATCAAACAAACCAGAGTTTGTGATTCTCGTTGACCAACTTTGAGTCCTATTTGGTCATTTCAAGATGGGCGGTCACGACGATCACCACGGCCACGCAAAGACGTCCATTTCGGAGGAGGAGATTCGTAAGCTTCTGGCTCGTGCCGAAACACAGACCTTCTCTGAGGCGCCCAAGTATACGGCTGATGTCTGCGGCGGTGTACCGCAAGCTATTTTGGCTGGTCGATTCGAAAATGAACGTGCTCGTTTGGGGCCAGACTTTACTGAAGCTGATCGTCAGTGGCGAATCAAGTTTCTGGAGAGTCAGAACTTGCATCCATCTGAACCATTCGAGGTGCCTAGGCGCAAACTGAACCCGTTTCGCCGCTTTTACCGCTATCCACTCAATTTCCTCGAGGACTACTTGACCAAGTTTATGGTTTGTTGTGTCAAAGTATTTGTTTATCTTGCAACGAATCTAATTTTAAGTTTCACTGTACTTTGATAGATTCGACCCAAAGCTGAAATTGTTCGGAAAACGGTTGGTCGCTCAATCATGGGCTACATGCTCATTCTCGCCGGCTGGTACCATCTGAACTACAATGTTGCTACCTGGGAAACTAGTCGTGGTCTTCGAATTCATCACACTAAAGAAGTGGTTCTTCCGGGCGATATTCGCTACCCAATGCCCAATCCTCGAACTGAATCGTGGCAGCACTACGATAGGGCTTTCCATGAGCGCAAAGTGTTTCTTGATAAGTAATTGCAAGAACTAGTGTCATTTCAAATGACATGTGTATGTTGATATTATACTTTATGGTAATTAAAGTATCTAGATTTTCATTATCTGCAATATGAATTTCGACAAAGTGTTTCTTGTTTATCGTTTGAAAAGCATCCTTAAAAAGGTATCTAAAAATCGGTTTTTTGTTGTAATCGTTTTCCAGTGTACCACTTTTATTTGACGAATATTTTCACATTCAATCAAGTTTAGTTTCACTTTTTTTTGCTGCAAAAAGTTTAACTTTTTATATCGAGGTTTCTATCAAAAGACTTGTTTATATCAGATTCCAAAATAAATGATGATCGATCAATCAAGGAACCTTTGAGAAATTGTACATTTTCGAAAAGTTTTTACTACCTGAACAAACTGCCGTTAGATGGCAACACACGCCTATTAAAGTTTTAATTTTCAAAAAATGATTGGGTCATTAAATCATCGAAAAGCATTAATTTAATGACGATGATGATGATAATGGTGCTATACGATAATCATCGACAAGGGTCAATGCCAGTTATGCTCTCCCTCTCTCCTCTACAAGTGTGCCCATTGCCCACATACTCGACACCGGGCCAAAATTGAGGAAGACACTTTTGAGGCTGAAGCAATCACACTCACACAGTTATCGGGCCATTACTTTCTGACACCAGACACATTCATTTAGGCAGTGTACACAACAAACTGTCGACAAATAGTGCAGTGCTCAAAAAGCACTACGACCAGTAGCACGGCAGTAGCATCAACAGCAGCAGCAGAGCATTAGGTCATCACTGCAAAGTGTTTACCAAAGAGATAAGCGATTAATTAGTTTGGAAAAGAAGCGGAGAGTGGAACGTGACCACTCTAATGGACAATTGGCCACACTGGAGGAGAGGCGAGTGAAGTATCGAGTTGAAGTAGCGAGGAATCACTTGGCTTTGAGTTGGCAATCGACACTAATCGGATGAGGGAAATCAATTTGTCCCCTTGTTCATTGTCTCGCTCACAGTCGCACTCGGTGCTCTCTTCCATTCAGACACAAGGGCAGCTAATCCAATAATCCTTTTGTGCGCATCACCACTGGTCATCAAGTGTGTAAGTGTGTTTGTTTTTGATTGCTCCAAAATCATTTTTTCCTGAGAGAGTAAGTTTTGATATGTCCAGACTGAAGATGAAGTGAAGTGCCTTTCATTGTAAGTTGTCCAATGGTTCGGTAGCACAGTAAAATTGGTATCATTCACTTTAAAGTAAGGTCAAAGTCGTTTTTGAGGAAATTACCGAACAATTAGGTGAGGCAGAAAGACATGCAGACATTTGCCATCTTAGAGCTGACAGCACTAGCACTAGTGCCACTGACAGCGTGCTTTAAATTTCACTTGCAACCACTGGCAGATCGATTTTGATTAATGGAATCTGCCTCTCTGTGAGTGTCTGCAAAATTGACAAGTCAATCACTGCCTGCAAGTCGATGCCTGGCCCTGATGCTGCAAAAAGGGAACTCAGCTTGCTGGTGGTGGTGGTGGTGGATTGCGTAGGTCGCCCAGACAGACACTGACTGTCCATTCTCGAATGTCTGTACGTTTGCCATTAATGCTTTCTCCTAGTGTCCTCTTCCCTTGCCGCTTTACTAGTGTGTAATGGACTTGTGCTGTTTCATCACCGGTGACATCGGTGCACTGAATTCGCTTCTGACTGCCTTGCTGCCCCGCATCTTGTCGAACAGCAAACGCGCATTTAGCATCGGCAGCAGCAGCAGCAGCAGCAATGAGTTTTTCAAGTCACAGGCCAATTGGTCTTTGAATATATTTTTTTGTTAAAGTGTAATCACTTTTGAATGAATGATATATTCTCTAGGCAGGAGAGAAGACAACACCACCAGCATCACATGCACAATCACCACCACCCAAAGCGGACTTTGCATCTGAGAGCAAGCAGAGCACACTGCAACTACACCCGACGATTTAGTGGCGTCCAAGTTTTACTTTTCTACCCTCAGTCTTGCCCATCATCATACGGGCACAGGATACAGCTGCTTTTGCTGCACCATTCAATCGATTCCAACTGCCGGCATTCAAAGTTTCCCTGGCAAGTGAGGTTGAGCCGAGTATGAGTACTATCACCAGGATGAACACATTGAACACATCTTCTCTTCTTCATCGTTCCTATTCTTTCTCCTGTCTACTGTTGGGCGATTTGTCTGTCAGATGGCTATAGGCATTAGCGCCAGTGGCGTCTGTGTTTGGGCGATATGCAAACCTGGATTAGTCTGCCTGATGCGCGTCCACTAGACTAGTGCGGCCATTAGTTATAGGCTATAGTGTGTTTGAGGCAAGCATCGAGCGCCTCAGCAGCAGCAGCAGCCGCCTATTGTCGCCGCTAATACCTTGCTTTGAGTGACAGCTTGACAAAGACGAATTGCACTGTGTAGTGGAGGATCAAGTGAATGGCCACAATGAAGCCGGCTGCCTTCTCCACTCTGCTAACGCCACTCTCTGGCCCACCTCAGCGGCACTTGGCTTCACTGCTGCTGCTGCTGTTCACTTTGAAGGCGAGGGCCCGAGATGTGCTCACTCTCCTTCCTTCTCTCGGGCTGGACGAGTGGCTGCTGCGGCGGATCGGTGCATTCGATGGTCGTGCAAGTTGGTTCTACGGTTTGGCTCTCTCTCCCCCTCTCGCCAGTATCGACAGCGGGTTCCTGTTCACACACACAGCGGTCCATGGTGCATAAACAAGGCAACATCAGCAGCAGCAACAGCAGCAGCGACTCGCACAGAGGCCCAAATGTCAAAAGGTTACGAATATTAATGATCTGCCTAAGATCTGGCAGCTTTGGCCTGTCTGCTTACTCAGGCTGTCATCTTTGTGGAACGATTTCGAATTCAGCCAACGCGTGGTTGACATTTGAAAGGGACGCGGTACCAATGCTGCTGCTGCTGCTGCTGAGAACAGATAAAGAGAGCAAACGAACGAGAGCAAGTAGACTTGCGATCCAAAGCAGCCAATTTAGCCAATCGATACAGAAATTCAGAAAGACGTTTCTGGCCTAACGGACAGCTAGCAAATTAATTTGGCACTGTGCTTTGTGGCTTTTGATTGTTATGTAAATGCTGTCGTCGTCGGGATGAGCACACACAAACACAAAGCCTTACCCGGCGTTAATTGCAACACCTCGACATAAATCACACAAATGAGAGCCAATTTATCAAACGACTTGTTAGGTCGCATGTTTTGATGTCACGGAGGCACCGTCATACTCACTCAACCACTCTCTCACTCACCCTCACCACAAGCCAAATGACAATTGTCAATTGGCAATTGCCCTATCTTTCTTCTCTCTACTTTTCTCCCTTCACTACAACTTTGAGCTGTTGCATTAAAAATGCACCTTTTTGATTGAATGCTTTACGATGACTGCTAGACTCGTAGGCAGTGGAAGTTGCGTCGCTGCTCATCTTCACTCCGGCGACAATTGCCTGGCATTGGGTTATTTCTCAATTGAGAGAAGGAAAGAGAAAGACAGGATGAGCGAGTGGATCGCAGTGCCACTGTGCAGTCTAACTTGGTGTCAGTTGTGCTCCGAAAGTTGTCTGTGCATCTATCTTTCTGTGTATCTTTTTCTCTGTTGTCAGTGTCCTCCTTCGACTACTGACCGCATCGACTTGTCAGAGCACTGCTGCACTGCGATGACTGATTGCCCATCAGAGATTGAGATTGAGTCTACCAGGCAAAATCTGTTCTCACATCACTGTTAGCACACACTCAATCCCGCGACTAGAGGATAATCACTGAGATAGACAGAGATGCAGAAGCACATTTGCCTCTCCTGCCTGTTCACATATGTCACATTGGTGCACGATCTACCAACAACACCAGCAGCAGCTTCCTGTCAATTGATTTCATTTGCAGTGCTAAAATGATTGGGCCAGAAACTTGGCTTTTTAACTTTTCTAAAACTGCCATTTACAATTGTACAAACTCACAGTCGCACATGAACTCTCTAACCCTCGGTAATTAGCTTTACTTTATCAGTGCTCAACTTTTAGCTTTGCCAACACTTTGGATAGCCTTTGGAATAGTCGATTCAGGAGGCGCACCAAACAGCCCAGGAGAAACAGAAGCAGCATCAGCAGCAGCAGCGAGGAGGCATTTGGCCCAGTTGGCTGGTGGTGGGCACACATTCCAGAAGGGCGCCGTCGTTCGTCCCAGCGCGTGTCTTGTCTTTCGCCAGTGCTGCTCGGCAATTGATGATTAATTGCACCACCGAAAATGACATGGCAAATTTAATTTACTGCCAATCAAAGCTCAGCAATTCGGTGCAGACCGCTGCTTCAGTGCCCCACTCCACTGCGGCAATGAACGACTCTCAAAGACTGAATCAGCTCGGTTGAAAACTAAAACGCGGAGGGTGTTTAGAGCCAGACGACCTACGACCATCTTGCGCAAATCAATTTTTAAAATTGTTGCTTACTTAGCCGTCGTCGGCGTCGGTGTTACAATTGTCACCGAAATTACAAACCAGCACTAGGCGCCAACATTAGTAGCAGAGGCAATAGTAGCAGTGTTGTTGCTAATATTAATATTAACGACAACGGCGACGGCAGCGGCGGTGGCGACTAATGCGCACTCCCTATTATTTGCATAGTGCCTGCAATTAATACTAAATTATTGATAGGCAAAAATTAATAGGGACTAGGGAAAGGAGATTAAATAATGCTACCACAAGGTGAGCAACCTTCTGCTGCTGTTGTGTTGTTTTCGTTTTTAGCATGTTTTTGTGGCCATCACCCTCAGTCTCTGACCTGGACTGCCTCTTGCTGCAGTGTATATGTGTGCTTTTGTTTTGTTTTGCTTCAACGAGAACTTGTGCAATGTCAATCGACGGTCATGCAATCAGCCCCTAGCCAGCTGCTAATTGTGGTTTACCAATCGGACGCCTGGCACCAGCAGCACTGCGGCAAAGTGTTCGCAGTCGCCGCTGCCGCTTTGGTCGAATGCTGCGTGAGGATTCTTTTTTTGGTGAACTCATACACACACACACACTGCATTCTCTGTGCTTTTCGTTGTCTGTGTGTTCTTTCTGTGTATTCCTATCGATTGGCGAGTGCTGTGTGCACCCAGTCGGCGCCGGGCGCTAGTCACTAGCTAGCTAGCTAGTCTCCAGCCTGACGCACGGCCAGTCGACAAACTCGGCAAACCTTTTCGGCAAATTAAAATCTATACGCCAATGAAGGAAGAGGGAAAAAGAAAAGAAAGAGAAAAGCAAGAGCTTAAACGATTGCGTGCTTGGGAAGCCAGTGCGGATGGGACACAAAGAGACGAGTAGATAAAGGCGAGTAATGGAAATCAAAAGTTGAAGACACCCAGCAAAGGGGCGGATCAATCAACATTCCTCGCAGACCGACGAACAGTGGTGAGGTTGAGGCTTAGGCTGAAGCTTCATGTGACTGCCTTGCAAACATTTGCTTCTGCTGTCTCAGCCGGCGCCAACAATCTGGTGGAGTAAACAAAGCAACTGCAGACTTCACTGACGAGGGATCATCGTAGTCGAGTAGACTGCCCTAAGACAGCGCTGCTGAAGCCAGTTAGCGGTGACACTTCTTCGACCAGGGCAGAAAACCAAGTGGCTGTACTGTCGCTGCCAAGGTAACCTGAGCAGTGGCCGAACAGGTCGTACTGTACAGGGCTGCCTTACCGGCAACCCAAACTCAAACATCGACCGACCACTGGGTTTAGCACGACCATCACGGCCACGACCACAGCCGCCACCACCGGCGAATCATTCACCACTAATTGCAAATATATTAGCGGTTTCATTAATAATATTGTTCCATTGAGAGTAGTGCCGAGAACTGGGAACTCGCATGCTGGCACTGTTCCATGGACAGCAGAACATACGATGGTGATAGGTTCGAATCGAGTGAATGGAGACTGGCATAGGCGGAGATTGGACCACTCGTCAAACGATGACAGTGGCCACTGTGACGTGGTCGCTGTCAGTTCTGTCCCTCCACTGACTGAGAACACCGGTGTGTGAGCAAACTTGCTTTGCCAGCACTCTGACTGCTGTTGCTGCTGCTCCTGCAGCTATCATATCAGTGTTCGTAGCTTTAAATTGTGAAATGTTGCCATGTGAATAAGCCTACTGCATTGATCGTCAGACTACTGTTCAGGCCTTCAAAAATAGCATACTTTTTGTTGGTACTTCATTCATTTATTCATTTGCCTATGTGGTAATGTTAATATTTAGCAAAAATTGTAACGCCACTAAATTACAAATGGTTGAGAAAAAACATTCGATGAATTTATTTTTGACATTTTGCTGTATATAAGGTATATAAGGTCGTAAAACATATAATGCAAAAAAAGCAAAAAAGAAAATGAGTACAATTATAAACGGTAACAGAAAAAGAAAACAACACAACAAAGGCAATGAGACATAATTGAAAATTTCAACTACTGGAAAATTCAAATTAATTTACATGTTTACAAAAAAGAAAACAAGCAAAAACAGAAAAAATTTGTGCAGGTAGACAAAACGGTACAGAGAGAAAGAATATTCTTGTAGAATATTAAATTAGAATACAGTGGTAAATGGTAATGACATTGGCAGATTACCAGTACGCTGAGAGGCTAATGGCAGAAAAGTGACTGCAACGGCAAATGGTGAGAGTGTCAGAACAATAGAGAGAAGGAGCGAATTAATTAAGGGATGTCAGTCGTGCTGAAACGGTCGTTGATCATGGATAAATGGCTGGCAGGGCTCACTCCAATGAACCAGGGTGCCACTCTAACTAGCTGGCTAGATGGCTGCTTGCTTGCCCCTTCCTGCGCTGGCTCCTTACCACTGGACGAGGCTTGCTCACTAGCCCTCTCAGCGGCAACTGGTAAATTGAAATGGCTGCCGTGATGCCTGCTGGGTGAACTTCACTTGCTCCTCAAGTCAGTGCTGATTTTCAATTGCCATTCCATTAGTCGACGTCAGTGGTTGTGGTTGCTGGTGCCTCGGCACGGAAGGCAACAACAATCATCTGATACAAACGGCAAGTTGTGGTTTGCCTCTTTCCGATGACGGCTCAGCACCTAGAGGAGGAAAATCAAAAGAAGAAAAAGACACAGATGATTAGTGATTTGCTCTAGCAGTTGTTGTCAGATGATGACGAGCTGCATAGTGGTCCAGTGGCGCCCAGCTGGCAGATGAATAGTTCTACTATTCTTTCTTAGTTAGATTTCCTAAAGTGGTGACACCAGTGGGTGAAGTGAAGCAGAGGCAGCAAGTTCACTCCTCTCACAAGTGGCACCTTGAAGCCGACATTTTCCCAGTAGCCCTCAGTGGCTAAAGTACTGCCTGTTTAAGTTAGTATCTTTTTTCCCTTTTTCAATTTCATTTTCATTTTCGGCACCGGCAGTGGGCACACATTGTCATTACCGTGCTCATTATCGTCTGCTTAATCTTAATCGTCTTCCCGGGCGCATCATCTATTTCAATCATTAATTTTAATTATCCAAAGCGTTACCTGATAATCTCAGTCCGATTCTTCCTACCGTACTGTGTTAATGCAGAAGGCAATTAGCCGTGCTCAGCTAACTTAGCAATTTGGTAATTTATTAATTAAAGTGTCGAGTGGATTGAGTCAAACAACACTGCTGCAGTCGCAGTAAATAGCGACATTGTGGCGAGATGAAATCGATTAGAGTGAGAGAGAGTGAGCAAAACTTTGTGTTCGCTTTCACTGTTGGCATTGCCGTCCACTGGTGCATTCGCCGATCAATCAATCCTTAATTTGTTTGCAAACACAATAGCAATTCAACCCTAGCTGGCTGAGTTAGCCAGCCTAATGACACAGCAGCCAATTAGGCGAGCAATCTAAATCAATCAACCCGTAATCGGCGTTTAATCGCAGTTAATTGCGGCCAGTGTGTTATGACCTAGCAATAGCTTTGGCGGCACATACCCACACACACAAACACACTCACATACACACTCGGTGAAGTGTCACACATTAAACGAAGGCAAGTCAATTAGCGTCTAACATAATGTGCTCCTAAGTGGTCACTGGCTTGGCGTGTCGCACAACCACCGACCCAGCAGCCATTTGTCTTCTCAATTGGCCATGTGTTGAATTGATTGAGAGACAGCAGAGTCTGAAGGGGCTAGAAGAGGGCCACACCGTGTGCGACAAGCCACTGGCGACGATGCTGAAGGCGCGAGTGTGCGCCCCAGCACTGCGGTCCCACTGACACCGACACTGAGCAGTTTCTCTCTGCAGCTTTCTCTGCAAACAGTGCACAGTTCCCGCACCCTCTCTTTCACTCTCTCTGGGCACATCATTATCATTTATTATCGGCCATATCCGTATCATTATTATCTGCCTAATGACATGCAATCCTGCACTTGGCCACAGCAGCAGCAGCAACAGCAGCAGTCTGGCGAGTGCAGAGCAGTGCCAATTGAGACAAATCTTCAGTCGGCCGGCGCGGCCGATACTATCACTTTAATTCGTCTGCATTGTTTGTTTACAATCTTCAGTTACATTACCAGCAGAACTAGGGCCATTACGGCGGCCGAGCAATACCGTCGTGGGTCATTTGCGCGCCCCGTTTTCAGCTGACTGATTGGCAGCCTGTTTGATTGTAGCAGTGGCCATTGTGGTGCCAGTGAGAAGCAACACTTTTACTGACATTCATTCACACTGGGACAATTTTCTGCTGCTGCTGTTGCTGGCTGTTGTCAGTTGCTTCGACCACAATACACCCTAAGCATTGAAAGAACGCTGAGCAGAGAGTGTCCCACAGAAATGATCAGGTCCAGTTAAGGCTGCTCCTCAAGTTGGTCATAGATGGGCAGACACTAATTAGACCACCGGCTGTTGCTACTTGGTCTCACTCTCTGGTTATTCGGGGGATGTGGTGACTGCGCCAGTCGCAAGGTCGGCAGTCTTTTTCTTTTTCTCTATCTTTTTTCCCGAGTGCACCGCCCGAATCGAAAATGGCCAGGTAACGCAAGTATCATTTGGCCTAATCTGACGCCATTTGATGCCAGTTCATGCATGCCCACAACCGTCGCCATTCGTGAGATCAAAGCCTATCATTAGTCGGAACGTCATCGCACTGTCTAAATGGCCTCTACTTTTCTTTTTCATTTTCTCCTTCATCTCCTTTTTCTCGCTCTTACATTTTTTGTGAGTTTTATTTTATTTTACTTTATTTTTAAACATTGCCTTAATATAGCTCAGCTTGACAGAGGATAATGGAAATATATTTGATTTGGGCAAATCATTTGCCTATAGCGCCATTTGGCAGTCGCCGAGCCGAGCTGAGCTGAGTGAGTGAGTGGTCTTTTGTCTCGTCAACTTGGCACACGATAATGGCAAGAAAAGAAAAAAAGCCATCAGAGTCGACTTTGAGACAGTAGAACAGGAGGAGAAGAGAACAAGAGAAACACTGCCGAACACCACAAGGTAAAGAAGGTGAAACGACAACGTCTATTCGAGCACGAAACTTGAAAGACGGCGACGATGCTATGATGCCCAAGAACAGAAAAGTGGCTACAAAAAGAAAAAAACTGCAAAGGCAGCGGCAGCTTCAAGCGACTAGCGTGTAAGCTAAGACAATGCCTGTCAGTGCAATGGCACTGGTTTGCGCAGCACTGGAAAACTCAAAAGTGGAAATGTCTTTTTGATTAGATCCTATAGTGAATGACAGGAGAAGAGTGCACCACCGTGCCTGTCGCTTAATTGACGTTACCGGAGGAAGATAGAGAGAGAGAGAGAGAGAAAGAGAGAGAGAGAGAAAGCATCCAGAAACAGACAAACAGTGAAAACTGTGTGTCTAGTCACACCGAACGGCCACTGCAGACATTGCATTCAAATGCGCTCGATCACCGATGGTGTCATTAAGCCTCAAGTTTGGTGAGATTAAGAAACAATTACTGCCCTTTGCTCGTTAGCTCAGGGGCTCAGTGAAACAGTGAGAGAGAGAGAGAGAGAGAGAGAGAGAGAGAGAGAGAGAGAGAGAGAGA
>JAALOO010000180.1_pt2 | contig 32293 bp, 31 predicted proteins | sample 7257641 | NCBI WGS metagenome assembly JAALOO01 (sample SAMN14085613, study PRJNA598686) | mite metagenome | biome: ENVO:01001000; feature: ENVO:01001002; material: ENVO:01001226; isolation source: single female mite from University of Michigan culture on fish food culture... ...
ACTGGAGGTGGATGATGAGCAGCAGCAAACTGGAGGTGGATGATGAGCAGCAGCAAACTGGAGGTGGATGATGAGCAGCAGCATCAGCAACCACCTGCAGTAGTCAGAATTACGCTACTATTAAACCACTGGCGAATGGCACTCGATAAGGAAAAGTCGGCATCAGATCAGAGAGAAAGCGAGAGGGAAAGGGAGATCACATGCCAGTGGATGGAGAGCACAACAAACACACACACACACACCTCGCCTTTGTCGTCGTCAACATTGCTGATAGTACCGTAGTGGTAATGGAGCTGCTTCGAGCAGCGACAGCAACAGCAGAAGTAGCAGCAGTTGACAAATAAGGCTGCTGAAATTGAATCAGCAGTCGAAAATTTGCAATGCAAATGCAAATGCGACCGGCGTTCCTTTCCTCCCCTCCCTATTCACTGTCGCAGTAATCTGTCTACTGAAGTGAAATGTAGTCCAAATCAACTGTGTTCTTGTGCTTGTGTATGTGCTCAACTGGGCCGATCACAGCTCTTCTTTCTCCCGCTGTAGTAGAACTCTGTCCATCTTCAGCAGTTGAAGTTGCAAGGACGACGGAGAAATTCACTCGCTCACTCACTCACACAGGCCGACACAAATAAAAATGTGCGTGTATTCGGCGTACAGTGCCTGCTTTTAAAAGGACCGCTCTCAATGTTTTGATAAGCTTCTCCAAGTGTGATGGATGCTCACAACTGACAGCGCTCAGCTGCTAGCTTCTGCTGCTTTGCTTGCTGAAGTTGTGACAAGCGATGATGCTATTTGCAGCCAGCAATCGGCACTAATTATCTCGCCATTGAGCCCTGTCATCGGGCGTCATCATCGACACAGCCACACAGCAGGAGAAGGAGGAGGAGGAGGAGGAAACCACTGACTGCAAGAAAAGATTGAGAGAGCTGACCGTTATACTTTTGGTGCGTCTGTAGCAATCTTCCTAAGAAGTGCTAAGAGTATTAGCGGTAAGTTGTTATTTAGTTGCTGCTGTAGCATTAGGGCTTTGCACAAATCGATTCGTGCAGATTCAAGCCGTGAAATGGGTGAAAGTGGCGTGTGGCTATGTTTGTCTGTGTGTGCCTGCATGTGGCAGGCTCTGAAGTGGTCTGTTCAGTTCAGCCAGTGAATTATGACTCGACAGAGCGACTGTGCAACTCGAGAATGTGACAAGCTCTACGGCGCTTGTTTACGTACCTGGGTCTGGTTGATGGCTTCAGTAGCAGAGAAAGAGAGAGACGTAATGGAGAGAGGAAGATGAGATGAGCAAGGAAGGTCTCACCGTGGCGAGCAGTGGTTGGTAGTAGTAGCTGCGGTAGTTGACGAAGACACTGAGCTGGAATGCAAAACTAACACAGAACGGTAACAAGAGTGAAGTGAAAGAGAGGAAGAAGAGGGAGCGAAGCAATCAGCAAGACGAGCAATTGTGAAATAGTAAAAAAACGGCTGCTGCTGTTGCTGCTGTGGATGGTGATGTGACTGTGATGTATGGCTAGGGAAGTGAAAGAGAGAGAGAGAGAGAGAGAGAGAGGGGGAACAGGGGATGGGAGCAACAAATCAATCAACCGAAAACGAGAGCAGTGAGAAAGGAAGGGAGGGAGGAATAACCAGAAGAGAAAGAAAGAGGGAGAGAGAGGGGCAAACAGCAATTTGGCCGACGGTCGTTGTCGTCGTCTGCGGGTAACAAGGTAAGGGAGAGGGCCGTCGACTTGAATGGAAGAGACAAAACAGCTATCACATGGCAAATCGGAGGTGATGGTGGTGATCAGAGCAAGCAGAGGGGGGATAGGCAATGCCACTTGTTTAATATTTTAGTGATTTGTACCGGCACAAGGTGCCTCGCTGTCTCTGTGTGTCTGCTAACGAGAAGGAGTCTCTGAGAGAATGTGTGTGTGCATGCCCTCTCATGAGACGCCGACGTCTGTTGCTGCAGCCTAAATAAAGACTGAGTGATCTTCTGCTCACTGAGCAGCTCTCTTCATTACAATAATTCACACTTGCCAAGACTGGCAATTAGAAGCACACACAAAATCCTCCTCTTTTTTCTACCTCTGCCACTTTTTCGTCTCCTTCTCAGTTCTTTTTATCTTTTATCGTGAAGGGGTGCTCTGTTTGGTAGTGGTAATGAAGACACAATGCCCACCGGGTGGTGAGCTTGGATGCACGACCAGCTGAGTCTTTTAACGGCGCCGGCGGCGTTTGTCGAGCGCCTGTTCTTGGAACTGTGCACGAGTCTGATCAGCCGATGATCAGCAATGATCACGATTGCCGATCACAGCATTGTCGTACACGAGCACTTCTCATGAGCAACGGATGAGAGAGTCAGAAACACCGTGGAATGATCAAGTGAATGTGCTGTCGAACGGTGTGTGCGGTTTGTGCGCGCTTGTGCTGTACAATGGAAATAGGGAATAGGATATGAGTCGCAGTGGGTATCAATTCAGCAACGAATGGCCATCTGTGCGTTTCTTTTTTTCAGCAGCTCAGTACAGCAATGCCGACTCAGTGCGGCATCATTCTTTTGGCTTGGGCTGGGTTGCAAATGTTGCTAGTGTTGAGAGAAGAAGGGTCAACGGCGAAAAACGAAGCCGGTGGTTGAGATGGTGGTGATTTTGCTGCGCTTGTGCTTGTGCAGCAGCAGCAGCAGCAGTGGCAGATGCAGTAGATTGCAGTAGGGGCGATGGCTATCATCAACAACACAGAGTGATCAATGCAATGCGATGAACGTGTGCGAGGGGAAATGAGCAGATGCAAACATAACAGAACAGAACAGGCAAGGGAAGGGAACAGAACGAAACTGTGCAAATGGCATTTGAAGAGCAACGATAACACGCAAACACGGCAGACAGACGGTGCACCACTAACGATGAGGGACGAAAAGGGAAACAGAACGAAAAAGATGCAAAGAAGAAGCAACGAAGAGCGGAGAATCAGATGGAGGATCACATTGGCGTTGCGGTGTTTTGCTGTGCCGTGCCTGTGTGTGGTTCGGCCAGACAGGAACAGCTTCGAGCTGGAGCCTCTACTACTTCATCTGCGCTGGTGCAGCTCTAATGAAATAATCAAGTTAAGCAGCAGTTCAGCTTCATTCCCATGGCAATGCATGTCACCAATTGCTGAGCTGAAGCTGAGCTGAGGTGAGCCGGAGCCGGAGTCTGTCCAGGTCCAGAGAGGGTGTTCGATCTCGGCCGAACAGGGGACCGAGACCTAGAGAGAAGGAGAGAGAGAGAGGAGTCGGAGTTGGAGACCTGCTGTGCGCGGCACTGTGCGGAGAGGGGTGAAAGATGCGGCCAGATTGACACAATTTGCAAACAAACACACAGCACTCTCACACACACCAGGCATACTATCACCAGGAGAGTGAGAGAGACACACACGGCCGCCGAGACTGCAGTTTCGGGAGAATCGCCAGCAGAGAGAAAGGAAAGCTGAGTTGAAGAAGTAGAAGAAGCTAAAAGAAGTGGAAGTGGAGACTGAGTAGGAGTAGAGGTGAGAGCAGTAGAATGGCAAACAAAGCGGGTAAGAGACGAGAAAGAGAAGGAGACAGTACGGCGGAGGGGCAGCAACTCTCGACAGCAGACCGAATCGCGCGCTCAGCTGCAGTTCAGTCTGCCGCTGTTCCTTCGTCTTCTACTTTTTCTTCTTCTTCTTCTTCTTCTTCGGGTGCCCACACAGCCAAGAGAGAATCGATGAGACACTGTGGTGGTGGTCGTAGTGGTGGTCGTAGCGGTGGTGGTGGCAGTAGAAGCACTGGTTCAGGCACTCATTCAGTCAGACACACTACGCTCCAGGCAGCTCCAGCAGTTCAACAGAAGGACAGCTGAAGAATGGCGCGCGCAGGCTGAGGCACATTTGAAGAGTAAAGTGCAGCCAGCAAGCTCCCGAACAAACTCTCTCTCTCGCTTTCAACTCGGGCAAGGATCGACTGCCGCCGGTGGCCACCACCACCACCACCACGGCGACGACCACAGGCAGCAGCAGCAGCGGCAGCAACGACCGCTCGATGCTCTTCACTGCACACAGACTCTAATGTGGCTGTCGTCATCAGCTGCATCAGCAGCAGTTGAAGCAGTCCGCCTGCCGCAGACGAAGAAAGTGAGGCTGAAGAAGAGCAGTCGGCGACATGAGATGCCGATGGAAGTGCGGTGGAAGGCAAAGCGCAAAGACATTGCCCGACGCCGACACATGCTCCGAAGTGATGCGTTCCACTGAACACTGAGTGCTACCACCAAGTGCTCTCTCTCTCTCTCTCTCTCTCTCTCTCTCTCTCTCTCTCTCTCTCTCCTGTACTCTGCTTGGATGCTCTCTCTTTCCATCGGTAGCGCCAAGAGGGACATCCACTGGTGCACACAGGCATCATTGCAGTGCATCAGGTCGAATCGTGCGCGTACGCAGCAGAACGTATTCTGGCCAGCAGACACTGACTGGACATTACCCGTACAGTATTCTTCCTCCCTCCCTTCCTCTGAAATGCTGGATGACTAGATGGAGGCTGAGGATGAGGCAATGACCACGACAGGTGCAATGCTGCTGATGCTACTTCAGTGACTCACTGTACCCCTCTCGAATGGGTGATGTCACACTTGTTTCGTTCAGGTGACGTTTTAGGGGTTAATTTACAAACATTTGACATTTGACAAACTTGATGAAAGTGGTCACTTGAGCCAACGTTCCCTGGTTACAAAGTCGTTTCTGCACCCATTAGCTAATGAGTTCAATTTTCAAGGCGTTTTGATAGCACTAGTGCTTAAGAGCAGAATCGTATAGCTTGAACATTAATTTCTTTTGCAGCTGCCACTGGATAAGATTGAATAAAATGAGCAACATTGTAAATCTCATATTTTAGCAAAGAGGGCTACATCTGGGGAGACATTTAAATACAATTAGAAAACGAGAACAAGACATTAACTTTAAATTGGTTGTATTAGGTAAATTTGATCTATCGCCCCTCTTACGTCAGTGTGGATTACTGAAGTACTGCGAAAACAGCTTCTAATGGCCAAATGCAACCTTCCAACTAATTCAATAAAATAGAGTAAAGCACCGCACTAAATTGCAAGCAAAAACACCTGCTTTTGCAAATGCAGTGGTGACGATGAGACGCTGATGTATTTTCATCTTTTTTAGTCTTGATGCAAACGTTTTCCAGTCGTTTTGTCAGCCAAAAAAGTAACGTTCACCAGAAAGAGAGTTTTTGTACAAGTTACGTTTTTGAAATATGCTCGTCATCTGCGAACGACCCTTTGGCAAAGAAACGGATTTTTTTGCTGCTGCTGCGGCTGCCTGCCTGCCGCATGAGCAAACTAAAATAAAAAATAATCCAAATCTCAACTGTGCTTCGGTTGCGTCTGTCCCTCTTGTCAGCCTGAGTCCTGGTCCAGTCCGGGCCACCAAAATGTCGTCCACCGACCTCGATGGATCGTCCATCAGCGACGAGGAGCTCCGCCGAAGACTAACCACCGAGTTCAAAGTCAACGTCGGCCCTGTCACTCCATCCACTCGGCGCGTGCTGTTGAAGAAGCTCGCCAAGCTAGAAAAGGGCCGCAACTCGTCGTCACCCGATGTTGACACTCCACCTCCATCACCATCACCATCACCGCCGCCGTCACCGTCAACTTTGACTCGACGAGTTGTTCTTCCACGAATCTTCACGAGCGATGCCAGCCCCAAGCAGCCAATCACTCGACCACCCATTCGCCGAACAATGGACACCCGATCTAGGAAATCCACCAGTTTGCAAACCTACAGTGATAGCGAGTCGGATGTTGACGAGGAGCGCAATGTTAAGCTGACCAAAATGCTTCTTAGCCACCGACCTGGCCTCTATCGTCCGGCTCCACCCACCAAAAAGGCTTCCGGTGTCAAAGCCTTCTTTTCCAATCTGCTTTTAAAACTTGTACCTGAAGCTTTGACCAAAATCAGCTTTTCGACCACCTTCATCTACGTTCTTCTGTCACTCATCGCGACCGCATTCTTCGTCTACATCCTATCTACCTACATGTGGCCCATCTCCATTGCCTGTGTGGCCATTACGATCACTTCTGCTATCTACGTCTACTACCGACGAACCAAAAGAGCCGCTTCAGAAGAGCAGTGCCTCGTCTTTGAACTGGTCGACAAGTCCCTCGAACTGCTGCAGTCACCAGACGAACCACGCTCAATGCCAGTGCTGCACATTCGGGACACTCTTCTCTCTCCGGCTGAGAGAAACAGCGCAAAGTATCGTAGAGTCTGGAACAAGGTGGTGAATCACGTCGAAAGCTCTGATTCCCGCGTCAAAGTGGAGTTTATCAAGATTGATGGCGAGGATTTCAAGTCGTGGAAGTGGATTGCCAGCAACCCAGTGGCCAACTACTTGATGAGCGACAATGAAGCGGACTCGGACGGCGCAGAGAGCGAAAAGATTGGCGGCGTAGAATGGCAAGGACAAGCTTTTGGCAGTCCAATTGGCTCTACTGGCCAGAACTCACCGGCGCGCACTCAGGGAATTATTAATGCGGCAAATGAGAGTATTGCAGTTGCCTCTCCTGGATCAAAGAAAGAGTTTGAAGCGCCGACACGCTTTCTAAAGATTCGCAACATCTTTGAGAAAGAGGGCCACTTTTTAGATCCTAGCTGGGCCAATAAAATTAAAAACACCATTCTGGAAAAGACGGCCATTTATGTTGAGAAGAACGGCCTCTCCGACTCACACGACATTCTACACATTGAAATTGAAGACAACCCTAACGAAGGACTTGTTTACCTGAAGTGCGCCTCGATTCCGGCCGCAACCAACGCGTTTCACGCTCTTCACGGCTGGTGGTGCGAGAAAAAGCTGGTCAGCGTCAAGTTCCTTCGCGAAGATCGATACTACCAGCGCTTTCCCCAGGCAAAGAAAGCCAACACACCACTAAACAAAACACTGTAAACGACAAACAAACAAACCCATACCTGTCACCTTTTATCTACTTGCTCCTGAACGTCGCCAGATTTATACATACATACATACATACAGAATAATAATAATAAACTTTAAATGATATTTTTGACTGTAAACCCTTTAGACTGTTACTTTTTAGAATCCTAAAAAATAATTCTATGATTTTAAACTTCAATGTAAGTAATGTGTTAAGGCCACTTTGTAAACGAGTAAAGTTGGTTCGGAGGGTTTAACGGTTAGATCGCCATGCTGGCGTGTTATCTGTGCACTGCAACGGTGGAACTCAAATCACACAGTGTCCTAATCAACTGCCGGTGGGTGATTAGCGCTAATTAACACACAGAGTCAAACATTGTAGAGGAGATTCACAGTGCACAGAGGGGCGCACTCACTGGCGTCATGGATCAGCCATGGCGCCCTTTATTGGGGACAAGCCTTTTTACAGGAATGTGAGGGTGTGCTGCTGCTGCTGCTGCTGGAGATAAGTAAAATAAGTAAATACTAGAGAATAAAGGGGAATGCAGTGATATTGTGGTGGTGGTGATAAGTAGAAGCTCAAAGCTCAGAGTGTCGCTGCAGAATTTGCGTCTCAATTTTGGAGTGCATCTTCTCCACCTTGTGGTTGAGCTCCTTCACCTTGCGGACGATGTGCTGAGCGTGGTCGCTCAGGCCTTCCTTCTCTCCCTCCTCCGTCACCTCGTTCAGGCCCTTCTTCCCCGCCATCTTGTCCGACTCGAGCTGGGCGCGGAAGAAGTTGAGCTTCTGAATGCGCGTCTGAAAGTGCAGCAGCTCGTCTCGCAGCGTCTCCAGCTCCTCGTCGGTAAAGTCCGACTTGAGTGCCAGTGACCACAGCTTGGAGGCACGTTCCTCCTCAAACTCCCCGCCCTTCAGCTTCTGTCCGTTGACGGTGGCGTTGAAGACGGCGTCGGAGAGGCGTCGGTACTCGTCTTTCAGCTCACGATGTTTCGCTTCCACCGTCTTGCTTGTCTCCTCTACCTTGAGCTCCTTCTCGATTTCCTCCTGTCCTAGCACCTCGTCAATGTGATTTTCCAAGCTCTCCTGTCGGGCCTTTTCCTTGTGCTTTTTGCTATGCAGCTCGGAGATCATGTGGTGGTACTGAGACATCTTCTCCTCGTAGTGCTTCAGCTCCTCTTTCAGAATCTTCAGCTGCTCCTCATTCAGATCGCCCTTTTTCGCCTTCTTCCACAGCTTGTCCACCTTTTTGTCCTTGAACAGCGGCTTCTCATGAACTTCTGCGCCGGCATTTGAGTCAGCGGGTTTATTATTAATGTCTTTGCCGGCGATATTCTTGTCCTCCCATTCAATACTGTACTTTCGCATCAGTGCTCGAAATTCTTTGCGTACTTGAGCTTCACGAAGACCGTCCTTGTCATGGTGGTCGGCTTTTAGCTTCTTCAGGGCAATCTCATTTGCATCCTGGTGCTTCATGTCTTCGTGTAGATTCTTTAGCGCTTTTCCATCAAGTTTCTGTGTGGACAATGTAAACACCAGATTAGATTAGATAAAGATAAATACAAGTGCCAACGTTTTACCGTCTTGGCCTTTTCCCAGATGATATTGAGCTTTTGCATGCGAAACGGGTGCTTCTTGGTGTACATGTTCTCCTCATTTGCCTCTTTCGAGTACTTGTTTTGGGCCAACGTCAGAATGACAAGGCACGATAAGAGGAGAAGAAGAAGGACATTTGGCCAGGTTGACGCCATGTTTTGAAAAATTCACTAGAGATTGACACTGCTGTCTTTCACACACACACTTGTTTACGCAGACCATCAACTGATGCGACTGAAGCCAGACTGCAGCTGTGCACATGCACTAGGTGCACCACTGCAACAGCAGCAGCAGCACTTGCCGGTCGCACTTCACTTCGCTTTCCGAGAAACTTTTTGGCATTCCGCTCCGATCAAGACTTTTAATGACTGAAGTTTTAATATTTATGATGTGTATAGAAAAGCCAGAAATTGCAAATGAGATTCAGGAGTGAAAACAGAAGAGGAGTCTACAGTATGGTTCAAGTACAAGGAGAGTCAACAAGGAAAAGGAAGAAGAGGAGGTTATACAAAAGGGACAAAAAGAGGTGACAGTATAATACAGGAGAATTACAATAAATTACAACAGCTATGGTGTTTCTCCCCCTCTGCAGAAAATGGCAATGCAGTGGCAAGCGCCATCAAAATGGCCATGACCTGAGCTGCCAGGGGTGAGCCAAATCACTTGAAGGTTGTAGACAATCACAAAAACGGGTGCATCAGAGGCATCTTTCGATTCAAAACTGTACAGGGGTGTGTGTGCAGGATGCTTTTCAGAGAAAGGGTCAAAAGGAATATGCTGCTTGATTGCACACAAAGGTTGTTTCCCCTGTTGTAGAAAGACGAGCTTATCAGAGAATCTTGATCAACACGATCACACGGTTAAGTAGAAGTAGCAAAAGTGCAAAGTTCTAAAGTAAATCGTCCACGTTCATTCTTTTTACTTCATATGTTCAGGCCAAAAGCTGCAAAAGACAAAGCATGCTCAGTATGATAAAAGTCAATGATAAGATGATTCAATGCTTACTTTATATGGTAGCGAATGGTGGAGCCCTCAAAGAGCCTCTCGAGCCACGTCGGAAGACCATCCAGTAGGTTCTCCTCAAAGATGATCTCCTCGTGAAGGGCGTTGAGGTAGGCGCCATTTCGGCGCACCCTCGGCTTCGTGGCGACCAACATGCCCGACTCTACGTCGGACTCCTGCTCCGATGACAGATCACTGTCATCAAGACCAAGGAATTGGCCATTGTTGTCAGCTCCGCTTCGCTGAAATTGACAACAAATTGCTTTAATTTCCAGCAACAACAACAGTCATCTCATTACCTTATTTTTAATCTCCGGGTGCTTTGCGTGGTAGACGCAAAAGTACTTTCGAAAGCCATTGATAGAGATGACCGTGCCAATGCAGTTCTTTGGATTGATGTTCAGATCTCTGTCATCTCCTAGCGTCTGCATCAGCACCTTGCGGTACCAGTCGAGATTCTTCTCCACCATTAAAAAGGCAAACAGTAGTGTTTTGTTCCTGAAATAAGGAAATGCAATTAGTTTTATTCTGCTGTGAACCGCTCCAAAAAAAACTTACTTTCTATAAGGCAAAACAAACTTGCGAAATCGCGCAAGCAGGCGCTCTTTAGAGGAGTTGTCGCAGAGGAGAACTATCGTCCGACAGCCTGGCTTTGACAGGCGAATCAGTCCATTGTACGTTTCCCCTCTCAGTTCATGAATATTGAATGGCGGTTCTTTTCTGTTGAGCAAAGAAAACCCATGATGTTTAAAAAGTGTTTTTAAAGCAACCCTAGTTTACTTACTTCACTCGAGTCGTACTCGCTCCGTTCGTTGTCGTTCTGCATTCCCCGCTTAATTTTCGCTTTTCCTTGATCGATTCTTCCTCAAGTCTCCTAAATGGTAGAAAAAGCAAACATTAATCTCCTTTCAAAATAGGCTACCTTATTTCATCAGCATTACATAAAATAGGTCATCGTGTAGCCAATAAAGATGATGATGGCCAACGTGAGGATGATGGACACTATGGGAACTGGGTCAGTGTGGGCAATGTTGTCGCTGAGGTTCTCCGTGACCAGCAGCAGCCGCCTGACGATGCGCGAGATGAGACTCTTCGCCGACTCGTCAATGACCGAGGGCAGCTTGGCGTCATTGCTGAACTGGGCGGCATTCTGTGAAAGTCGGGTGAGCAGTCCGGCCAGCTTGTTGCGCGTCTCGTTGATGTACGTCGAGTCAATCAGGTCCCACTCATTGTCGAGCCACTCGTAGTAGACGTGGTCGACCTCTCGGCGCCAGAAGACCACCACGTGGACGCCCCGGTAGATGTTGCCCTTTCGAAAGCCCTCACTGAGCGCCCGAACAAACTCCGCCTGGCGCTCGCGGTAGATGTACATAAAGCGGAAGCGGTCCTTGGAGTAGTTGTTCTCGCGAATAAAGTTTCGCATCTCCTCAAACTTGGGCTCATTTTCCAGGTTGTCACTGGCGACGAGCATCACGCAGAGCTTTATTCGAGAGGGGGCGCTTCCAGTGGGGCACAGGTAATCGAACATGATCTACAAGTTTAAAGAGGTAATGATGGGCGAAACAACCTGGTGAGACAGGCCCTACCTGAGAAGTGATGCGAGGAAGAAAAAGGTACTTGTTCGAGTCGAGCACATCCTTCATCAGCTGCGTCTTCAAATCAGACACCGAGAGGGTGGCCACTGACCGTGAGATGTCCTCGTTGAAGATGAGCATCGAGCTCATCTTTGCATCGGTCACACGGTAGCGCTCACGCAGCTGTCTCGAAGTGTGGTCCGCCTTGACGTAGCCAAAGGCGATGCGCTCACGGAAGTAGAAAGCCACCAGTCTGTAGTTCAGCTTGACCTTGCTGTCCTCGCTGACGAAGAGGACGCGCACTTTGTTGTCTCGCCATCCGGTGAGGAAGGTGACGTAGTTCTGATCGTTCACCTCGACAATCAAGTCCTTGGGCAGTGCTCGAGCGATGAAGTCGACGAGAATGTTGTAGGAGACGTCGTCTCCTCTGAACGGCCTAACATCGCCGTCTACCAGGGAGATTATGTGAGGCAGGGAGCGAACGCCAAGCTTCCGGGCGAGCACGTTCTCGTGCTGGGAATGGACGGTGGCAAAGTTGATGCCCAGTGCCTCCAGGTCGCCCATTGTCTTCTGAAACACTTGCTCAAATTGCACACAGGGAATGCACAGGTCGCCGTAGAAGACGATTAAAAAGGGCCGTGTGAAGCTTTGTGGCAAAATGGTGTTCTCGTAAGCTCTGCAAAATAGTAAGGAGTGAATGTTAGAAATGGCTCGAGAGTCAGAAAAAAAAGCAGAAACTCCGTACCTGTGTGTGATTGAGTGCTTGCGAAAGTAGTTGTTTGTGTTGAATGTAAACTTGAACTTTTGACCATTCTGACCGGTGAAAAAGGTGTCAAATGAGTCAAAATCAAAGCGGTTGAATGAGCTGTAGTCATGTTTTGACATGAAGTTTGGCGAATCCTCTGGTTGGCCAGTCTTATCAAAGTGCCTTCTCTTGTCGGGATCAGAGAGAAGCTGCAATAAAGGGAGGGTCAAAGATGAACTTGTTTGCAACTTCAGTCACTGCACATACCTCATAAGCCCGATTCAGCTCAATAAATCGGTCTTCTGCTTCTTTATCTTTATTTTTATCAGGATGATATTTTCGCGCTAAATTTTTGTAAGCATGTTTGATTTCGGTGATTGAGGCGGACCGCGACACACCTAGGACGTGATAAGGGTTGAAAGCCAAGACGGCTATATCAATGAAACACCAGCAAATGACTAGGAAAAGTGACAGTGAATTGAAGGTCGGTAAACAGATCGGCGGCTTCATGTTTGTTGCTGTTGTTGATTACTTGCTTCAGTGACCACAGAATCAAAGTTTAGTATTATTGTGCATTTAAATGGTTCATTTGGCGGTTTTGTGTGTAAAGGTTTTCCAAGAGCAACGGTGTGCTAAACGAAAATATCAGAGATGCCAGAGATGAAACATTGAATTCGATTTCCATTGATTAGTGACTTTTTCTGGAATATGATGCCAATATGATGACTAGATGGCTTTTCCTAGGGAGCAGGGCTGGATGCGCGCACACACAGTGTTTCACGTTGTCATAGTCTGAGATTCTTCGTTGATTCAATTTAGCGATTCAGTTTGCGAGTTGCAATAAATCGAAATGAAGCCTTGCCTGGAGGTGTGGGGAGGCTAAGTTTAGAGCCAAGAAGTCAGGAGTTGAGAAGGCTCGAAAAAGCAGAAAGCGTCTAGCTGTCTGTCTGCGACCATAAAGATGCGCCATAAAACCGTTATCTCATTGTTGTTGATGCAGCCATTGATTCATTGATGGTGGCGAAGTGAAGTGAAGAGGTGCCAGAAGTGGACTTGAAGGAGATTTAAAAGCCACCGGAGAAGACGCTGTTGGTGCTACTCTCTCTGCCAGCACTAACGGCAGCAGCAGGAGAAGCAGCAGCTGGTCTTCTTCTGGCCGTCTTTGCTCTCTTCTGCCGTACAGCCCTCGCTGCTGTACAGTACTCACACTGGCTCGAGTTCATTCTGTGCTGCCTCTGCTGCTCTGCATTCTGGCAACACACACAACCAGACCAGAATCGAGAATCGTGACTTGAGAGTGAGAGAGAGAGAGAGAGAGACGCTGTGCGAAATAGATGCTGGCATGAAAATAGTCGCACACTTCTGGCAAACTTCAAAACAAACACACACTTCTTCCGTGCACTCTAAAGTAGTCCACAACAATGTCTCTGGCCACCTGTTCGGATCTAAGCTCCCTAATCTACACGCCCTACTACTGGTCAGCTGAGCAGTAATTTTCACCCATATAATTTTGACACATATTTTCTCCTAACGTTTAGTGAAGAAAACATTTGGAAACTGTGCGAACGAGTGCAGGAGCTTCAGTGTGATCAGCTGGAGCAGTGTTTCGCAGTGTTCATTTCAAATGAACGGGAAATGGTAGGGGTGATTTGGACTTTGTATAATCTGCAATGTTTCTAATTGATAATTTCATTCAGGTTCCTATCTGGGGCCAGAAGGCGGGCGACGAGGAGAAGGACCACCTTGTAGTCTGGGACTACCACGTTATACTGCTGCATCGACAGGTGATGATGAACGGCGATGAGACAACAGCAGTGTACGACTTTGATACAGTCCTCCGCTTTCCAATCAGCTTTGATGCCTACTGTGCAAACAACTTCAGAGAGGCGGCAATCTCCTCCGCTTACCGGTACATGTTCAGGGTGGTTCCAGCCGGGGTATTTCTGCAGCAATTCGCCTCGGACCGATCTCGTATGCGTGACGAGAATGGCCGCTACCTGAAGCCACCGCCAAAGTACGACTTTATTCGCACTGAGCGCGAGACGAATAATCTCAACAGCTTCATCAGCATGGACAGCAGTCGTTTCCCCATCGGACAGGTAATGGGCTTGAGAGAGCTGCGGCAAATGTTTGGCTCTAAAAAATAACATTGCATTTATTACTGTAATTGCTTTACAAAAACTGTATATATTTGTGTTGTAATACACTGAGACAATAATTGAAAATGTAAATAATTTTTATGGTACAACTAATAAATCGAATTGGCCACCAGTGGAATGACCAGAGGAGGGACGCCTCTTTACCCTTTTGGCTAGATGGTAGGAGGCGTAGCAACGAAGATATGCGCACCACCACTACACAGTGATGTGCTCTAGCCAACATACAGTCCGAGACCAACTCGGGTCTGTGCTTTCGGGTGGTTGATCATTCCACTAAAGAGCAGGGTGAATGGCAGTGGAAGCAGCTTCTTCTCAAACACTCCACCGACGTTCCAGTTGCTGTCGACAAATCCTGAAAAGGTTTCTTTTTGAGTACCTTCTTTGCTAAAAAGTTTAAAAGCAGCCTACCTCGGTAAGTAAAGTTTGACTTGGGCAAATCAATCTGATAGCCAAATTGAGCGGTGCTCTCTGGTTCAGTCAAGTTGGTCTCAACTTGCACTCCAACCTAGCGGAGGAAGGAAGGATGGTTAGTTGACGGCAAAACAACCGCATCACGTGTACTATGCGTACCTGAAGATTTTCATTTTTCTTCTGGTAGTAGCACAGCTGAACGCCCGACTTGTTCAAGGTGCCGCTGACAATGAAGTCGCTGGGCGAGGTGTAGCGACCGGCAATGGAGAGGACGGAGTTGACCTGCGGTGAGTTGTACTGCGTGACCAGCTCGGCACCGAGGGAAAGGCTTTTAGTGACATTCTGAAGGTAGCTAGCGACGGCGATGCCTGAGGCGTTGATGGGGTCAACATTGCCCAGCACCAGAGATCCAGTGTAGAAGGGGCCGTTGTAGTCGGTGGTGAGCTGTCCCATGACGCACTTGCTGTTCTGGAACTGTGCCGTCACCTGCACCTTGGTGCGCTCGCCCAGCTGATGAATGATGCGCGAGCTGACATTGCCCGTGGGATCAATTTCGCCGAAGAAGATTGGGTACGCTTCGCTGGGTGACAGCTGGCGTGTGCCGATGTAGGTAGCGCCGAAGCGGTATCCGGGCGGATTGATGCCGCCGCTCATGATGATGTTGTGGCTTATTTGAAAGTGATTGCTAAGCATCTTGTTTATCACAACCTTGGCGCCGTCAAAAGGCATAGGGAAAATGTCTGCATGCAAACATATGTAAACATCAGATGTGTCAACAGCAGGAGGGCAGAATGTTCACGCTTACCTTTGCACTTTCGATGCAGTTCCTCCATCGTTCCGGGATTGGTCTCTGGTTGCGAGCTGAGTGCATCTTTCGGCGATGCATCGCCGCCGGACGGGTTCTCCGGTGGCAGAAACTGCGAAAAGGACTGTCCGCCAGGTAGTGGCGGCGAAGGCGCAGAGGTGGCCAGCACGTTGCCCATGACAGCGAGGATGAGGAGATGAAGCTATCGACTAGTGAAGGCGATGAAGGCTAGCAGCTGAAGCCGGTGATGACGGTCGAGGTTGAGCAGTTCCAGGACCGAGGAAAACAACCGTGAAAAATCACGACAAGAGAACCAGCGCACGTGAGAGTCTGTCTGCAAAAATGCTCTTGGGAAAAAAATGCACACGGCTGATGGTCATCCACAGTGGTCGTTACGTGACAGTCAGTCTGTCTGTCCGCTCTCATTTTTCAGATCGACGCCGGGATTCTGCAGGTCAGAGACACAGTTCCCCAAATGCCAGTTCATTGATCTGACAAGACCTAGTGCCAGGGCAGCTGTCAAAATGTGCCACATTCGCCCACATTTGACACACTGTGCTGGCCTCGTTGTCTGCCACTCTGTTAGCGGCACTTTCCCCCACCAGCTCCTCGTCACCGTTCATAGCGCCCTGTATGTATGCGCCACTTACGCTAAACTGGGAACCAGCTATTAGGGGGCAATCAAAGTGGAAGGCGAACGCCATCAGGCCTCAATCATATCAGTCTGGGGCATTAAATTTAGCAGCAGCAGCCTGGCTGTCCAGCTGACTCTCGACGCCGACCATCGATGGGGGCGTGTGTTTGTGCGGTTGGCAGCCTCGATGACGGCGGGCGCCACTGCCAACAGCGGTGGAAGCAGTGGCATCAGCGCCAGCAGGCGTACAGCAGGCGCTTCAGGCAATCTGCTGTAGCAGCAGTATTTCTGGCTGTTGCTGGTGGTGGTGGTGGTGGCGGTGGTGATGTTGCGTCGTCTCTGCAGCTACGCCACAGTGCCGCTCTCCCAGTGCACGACCACCATCCTCTCTTTCGCCATCCTTCGCTCGCAATTTGTCACCTTAAATGGCAACAACAGTTCCTATCACCAGCAGTCGATGTCACTCTGCTCCTGGGCTGCAGCAGGGAGGGAAAGCGAGAGAAAGGAAGAGAGGGATGCAACCACGGTGCAATGCGCCATCACCCAGCACACTGCCACTGACCGGACGGCCCACCGTCTCACGAGGACGTCTTCGACGATCTCCTACCTCCCTGGTCTGTTCCACCAGCAGACTGTGTCAGAGGCAGCCGTTCGACGACGACAGCAGGAGCAACCCCTTGAGAGAGAGACGATCGATTTGTGTAGCCAAATTTGGCTCTAATTTCCTCAGACTGCCCGGTTGGACGCCATGCTAATCGCCGGTGTGTGTCTGTCTGTCTGTGTACTGCAGCCTGCTGCACTGATAACGATAGAGCTGAGAGAGAGAAGGAAGGTGGGAAGTAGTAATCACCGCCCAAAAGTGCACTCAATATCACTGTCGGCCATCCTCTGACTGCAATCGCCGGAGGACCCAGTGGCGCCCACTGGCCCCAGCGATGACCGGTGACAGTGTGACTGGGGGGCCTCACCCCCCCCCCCTCTTCCCTTGGTCTCTGATCAGAGCAGACGCCGGCGTTGAAGCGGCTTTGAACTGTGTGAACGCAGTCAGCAGGAGCAGCAGGAGCGATCAAGTGGCCAAGCCCGTCATCTGTGGGCATCGATTCGGGCGGTAACTTTTTGGCTACCATTACTGGCGGCTGTGCGCATGTATGGTGGTGATAGTGCAGGCTGCCTCGAATCCGCTCGCAGCTCGGCGCTACAGCTCAAATACTCGCTCCGTCGACAGGCAGACAGTCAGTCAGTCGCTCAGTCGCCTCGTCTCCAGCCTCTCTCCACTGTCGCCGTACGTCTTTGCCAGCACCATTGTCTGTCTCTGATTCACCCACTGATTGGCCTTTCTCTCTCTCCCTTTCTCCCTCGCTCACTCACTTCTGTCTCTAGATCCATTCACTCCGCCGACCGTCGTCGCCGATACACTCTTTGTCTCCCGTCCACTGACAGCACCTATCTCTACCCGAAGTCAAGATGGTAAGTGCCCGTTGACGTGCTGGGGCCGCGCTCTTCGGCGCCGGCTAGCTTCTTTAGGCGCTCTCGGCGGTGTCAAAAGTGCGCCAGTGCCACACCGGTGATCACTGACAAGTGAGACGTGTTTGTGTAGTCAACGCCCTGCTACTGGTCCGCGTCAACTGCTGCTTTTCCAGTGGACACCAGCGCCCGAGTGGGCCACGAGTTTCCAGCCTCGTGATCGTCTTGACATCGTCAACGACTGCTCACACTCTGAAGCCGACACCCGAGAATTTGCAGCACTCGCCGAATTGCCTCAAGCGCCGGCCGTTGCCTGCCACACAGAGTGCTACAGTGTCACATCCTCTGCCACTGCATCCTACCAGCACCACCACCACCACCAACGTTTCAAAATGGTTACCTCTTTCGCCTTTGTGCTTAGTTGAACACTTTTGAACTGAATGCTTGAAACAGAATTCAAGCTGGCAAAACTTGAAACATGGACTGAACTGATACGTATATTCTCGCCGATTTTAAGCAAATTCTGTTTATGCCAACTTTGGGTTCACTCCTTATATTGCAGCAAAATGGCAGTGCTGCAATTGCGTTGCCCTTCCCTCTTGACGCGTTTTATTTTAATTCTAAATTTGGCTCTATTGCACCTACTGTAATTCTCTCTCCCGTCGTTGCTCTCTCGACGCCATCTAACCGAACCAACGCTATGCCAACGAATCAACCAGTCAGCCTACCACTTTCTACACGTGTTGCGCGTCTTCACAAATGTAGTGCGCGACCAGAATTTTCATCTTAACAGAATTGCCATCTCATGCAGGCTATTGACACCGCCGACCGCTGCGCGCACTGTCTTTTGTTATCGGTATTTTGACACTTTCTTTTCCTTTTTCTCAGGCCTCCGGAGTAACAGTCGCAACTGAAGCCAAGATCCTCTACGAGGAAGTCAAGAAGGACAAGAAGTACCGCTACATCATCTACCACATCAAGAATGAGCGCGTAAGTTGCAATCTGCACGTGAAACTTGGTAACAAAAACCGGCTAACCTAAAATTTTGAATCAATCAGGTGATTGAAGTCGAGACCACCGGCCCGCGTGAGGCGTCCTACGCCGAATTTCTCACCAAGCTGCAAGACTACAAGAACGAATGCAGATACTGCGTTTTCGATTTTCCTGCCAACATTCCGGTTGAGGGTGGCGGAGAAAAGACTACCATGAGCGTCGACCGACTCGTGCTCATGACTTGGTATGTTTTTGTTCTTTCAGATGTAGCTGCTAGGCTGTTCACCTCTAATGGCATTTGTCTTTTCCTACTACTAGGTGTCCCGAGAGCGCCAAAATCAAGCAAAAGATGCTTTACTCGAGCAGTTACGACGCTCTGAAGAAGGCACTGGTCGGCGTCTACAAATACTTGCAAGCCTGCGACTACGATGAGGTCTCCGAGGAGGTGATCGCGCAAGCCTTCACCAAGGGAGGCAAATAAAGAATGTCACTGCACCCTTTCTCTTCTTCCTCCGCCTCCTCCCCCACCACCACCACCACCAACACCACCCATCAAAATAATGTGCTGTGCGTTTGTGATGTTTTCTACTTATGTTTACACGCATATTTATTACTAGCAACAAGCGGTGTATACATTTTTTAATTTTCTAAATAAGCGATTTACCAATTACTGAACACCAAGAACACCTTCAATAATAAATTAGCTAAATTCGCCATCCTTTCTCGCCGTCTCTCTCTTCCTCTCAAAGCATTTCAGACCACCCCCTAAGCAATCTGCCTCCCACAGCACTCGGCAAGCTCAGTAAACTCTGCTGCAAACAGGAGATTTTGTATAACTCGTAACACTAATTTGTACTTTTCGATAAATGAAATTCGTCAATTTTATTATTATGAGTCATATTAAATCCTTCCCCCATTGTCTTTTACCACTCTTGATGATCACACTGCCGGCCCCTACACCGAGACACTCACTCACTCGAGACACTTGATAGCCATCTGCAGTGCTCCCTCCATGGTCTTGTTTCCGCCAATGAAGCCGGTGGTGTGCACAAAGACGCACCCTTCGATGCCTGCCTTGGCGCTTAGGTCTTCATTCACCAAGCCAAGCCACTCGGAACGGATTTTACGGCGAAGTTCAAAGCTCGCTGGTGTGACTGGCATGGCTCGAATGCGCCAGTCTTTGCTGTCGGGAAAGATGATGTAGTGGATAGCGCCCGTTAGATTGTGTTCCTCTTCAAGTTCAAAGAGATGCTGCATCCAAGGCATGTTCTGCTTCAGCACCATGATGCGTCCACTTGAATGGTGATCTGTTCGAGAGTTGAAAGCCTCCTGCACCAGGACGCGCACTGGCATCCACACCTTTCCATAGTACCGAATTCGCTCCATGAACTCTGCGCCAGTCAGACTGACTGCCTTCAAGAAGCGATCGTAAAGAATCTGCGGATTCGACTCTTCATTCCAGTCGGGTTTCAGCATAGCAACACGAGCTGACAGATGTGTGTTGATGTGGTAGAGAGGTTCGCCTTCAAACATGTTGATTCCTGGTTGAAAAGGAGCCAAATGTCAAAATCAAATGAGCTGACTAGTCTTTCTAAAACTTACCATTATCAATTGCATCAATCTCCTTGATGAACTGATCGTAGACTGTGTCAAATAGTTTGTCGGTTCGAGGATCGTCTTTTGGCCAGTCCATCAGCTGGCTGATTATCTGGTGTCCGAAATGAGCGTAAATAAGTCCCGCAGAGCTGAGTTTGATGTTGCCAAAATTCTTTTTAGGAAAAATGCCGCTAAGAGTTGAACTAAATGTCGGCTGGTGGTGATCAAACCGATTGGCTGAACAAAAATGAGCAAACAGTTCTAGTTTATAAAAAATGACAAATGACAGTAAACAAACATACCCGAAACATCGTAGACGCGGCCAACATCGACGACGATATCACACTTGTCCAGGTCGGCCTGGTTTCGGGAACGAACAATCTGAGCGTCCTTGTACTCGGGCAGCAGCTTAATTAGGTAACAAGCCAGGGACTCATCACAATGGAACACACCATCATGAGTTCCAATGGTCAGCATTTTAGCTTGTTTCGGTGGAGAGGCCATCAGAATGGTGAGTGAACGGTAAAGGGAACTACTAGTTAGGTGGCGGGAAATTCGGTGAGCAAACATACAAAGAGTATCGAAATGAGATTTCTGGAACGAGGAACTGCTACCGGCGTGAGATCGAGCAAAGAGAAACAAACCGCTTTTTCAAAAAGCACGCTTTTCGCACGCCGCGTCTTACTCATCAATGGCGCCATCTGGGCGTCTGCAGTGGAGAGGAAAGACAAAGGAGGCGAAAGTTTACTCGTGTCCTTTTTCCAACTTTGCCAACTTCTTGCGAGCGCGCTCATACAGTGCTGCCTCTGCTACCCGAGGCAGAAGCACAGCGGACAGTGCTGGGAGTGCGGGGAGAACGCCATCGCCGTCGCCGTCGCCGCCACGATCCGCTGCTGTTGTGAGCTGCATTCATTTCACTACCAAAAAATCGCCGTCCGCTGTCGCCTGGCCAATGATATAGAACTCTTCTCTGACATAGAAGAGCAGCAGCAGCAGCACTGAAGAAGAGTGCCAGCGAGCAGCACAGGCCTCACCAGCCGCCTACAGCAGCAGCAGCCACACACAGGTTCGTATTGAGACCTTCTAATCGCTTTTATCAACAACACAGACCATCCTCGATCATAATTGGAGCCATTGCTTTTTATTGTGTCTCTCCTGTGCTATCCTCTGTCCGAGCTGGCGAGTGAGTGAATGTTTGAGTCGGTGTCCGTCCGCCTGCCTGTCCGTCTGTCTGTGTGTGTCTGGCGGTGTTTCGGCAACTGAATTCAATCCGAGCAGAGAATATCCGCTGCGGTGTGTGCACGCCGTGTGACTGTCTCTCTCCCCTGGTGCCCCTCGGTGACATTGCCCAACGTCTGCTGGCCAGCCGCCTGAAGCGACTATCACCAGCGAAACCAGTGTGATCACCACCACCTCGCTCGTCAACCTCGTCACCACCGAACCAGTGTCTGCAAGGTCCTCGGCTCTTCCTCGTCCACAACTTGTGTCTCATCACCATCATCATTGCCGTTCTCTCTCTCTCTCTTTCTCTTTCTCTTGTTCTCACACTATATATATTGCGCGTCTGCTTTTACCCGATTTGCTCGAGTTGCACTTTGCCCAGCAGAGACTGCCAGTGTGTACTGGCAGGAAAGGGGCTTTGTGTGTGTCTCCAAACGGCGGCTGCAAGTACCTTGGACTTCACTTTTCTGCATTCTTTCTCTCCACTCTGCTCTACTTGTGAGTGTGAGTGAGTGTGTGTTGTCTTCCTGCTCACCTGCCCCCTCATTGTCAATATTACGAGAAAAATGAAGCTTATGTAATCGACAGTGAGTTCTACACTCAGTCAGCCAGTGAGTGAGTCGCCGAAGATCGAAGAAGAAGACAACACCAGGGCGAAAGTTTGTGCTGCTGCAGTCAGTGTGCAGCAGAGAGAGTAGAGGCCGCCTGCAAGGCATAGAAACGTTAGGAGAAAGACAGAGAGAAAGAAAGAAAAGCCATCGTCGCGACTACCATTACCACCACCAGCAACTACCACGACCATCACTCCACCACCACCACCAGCACCATCAATTTACCTGGCGTGTTGCCCCAAAGTAGACGACAGATCAACACTCTCGGCGCCAGGCAGATTTCTCATTTTTCTCCCTCTATGCCGGCCAATGTCACCACCACCAACAGCAGCAACCGCAGTCAAGTCGTGATCATCATCATCAACAACGTCTCAACCGCCGCCGCTGTCGGCGTCTTCCACTTCCACTGAATCGCCGGCGACTGAGCCAATATTGTGGTTAGTGTCCTCTCTGCCCTGCCCTGGGTCACTGGGCCCGCCAACGTCTTTGTCGTCGTCGCCGTCGCCGGTCAGACAATACAGAGCATAGTGTCCCACCAGTGTGAATGCTACTGAAGGCCCACACTCACTGAGACCAGAGACAGTAGCAGCCGGCCACATAATGTGATCTTGCCCGTCAGCCATCTCCTATTAAGCAGCGGTCTTCTGCAGAGGCCGGCATTAATACACTCATAGCAGTGTCTGCTCGCCATTTATGCTCGTCAAAGGGGCTTGATATCTTCTGGCGCACCAGCAGCACTGGCGTCTCCTAGCCACTGAGCAGCCAAGAGCAGTCGGCAGCAAATGAGCGACAGTATTTGTTGTGGCTCTCGACCATTTAATGCACGCACAGCTCAATACACACACACACTCTTGCACTTGACGATCTTTTTATTCGGTCGATAGTGTGAGTCAGTTCTGCACTCTGCACCCACAAATCTGACAGCCATCATCTGCTTTATACCCGTTCAGGCAGCAGTCCCCCTCCCCCTCCCCTCCCCACCACCATCAACACCAGCAGCAGCATCATCATCATCACCAGCATCCGCTCCCCCTCCACCTAATGTGTGTGTGTGTGTGTCTGACAGTCTGGCTGGCTGCTAATTAACTTGAACACACATTTGTTATTTCGGTCCGTCGTCTTACCGACGGTGCATTCTTTAGCACAGAAGGCAGAGGAGACACTGGCTGAGAGTACTGACGCCAGCACTCGGCACGTTTCGCAATCAGCATCTGCTGCTGCTACTGCTGTTCAGTAGCTCATCTTTAGAGCTTCAGTTTATTTTCTCTCGCCAACTGGATGAGTTTGTTTGTTGCTCTGATCATTAGTGTCTATCAGTGGTGCATACACCCCTCTGATCAGTGATGCTCACAGACAGAGGTCTGTGCTCTACCGGCTAAAGACGGTCCTTTGACGACACTTTCTCACTCGCTCTCTCAGCCTCATTGCAACCTCTAACCAAGAAGTAGTCAGAGAGTGAGAGTTGCTCGTGCACCACACACACAGACTCCCCTCTTGCACCGATATATATTTATACATGTATATGAAAGATGAATAGAGTCAGTCAGTAAGTCAGTTAGTGTGGTGATGGTGAAGTTGCCCCACCACCACCAGCACCATCACCAAAGTCTCTGCTGCTCAAAGACTGTCTATCTGTGAGTTGCACTGTACAGTTCTGTACAGTACTGAGAGTCTTACTCACTCACTCCTCCTCACTCTCTCGATGATGACTTTTGTCTGAAGAAAAGAACCCAGGCTAACCTAGATGTTATTTATAACGCACGAGGTAGAATCATCAAAATGTTACTTATTGAATTAAACGTTGACGGGGCTCAAAGCACAGCAGAAGCAGCTGCCTTTCTTCTTCTTCTGCTGTTGCTGCTACTCGTCGGTGTCGTCGTCGTTGTTGTGTAGCCTCTGGTGATGCCGCCTGCCACCACCACCACCAGAGTTTGGGTTCTGCCGCGCCAGCAGTCAGCAGTTTTGTGTTGTGCTCAGAAGGCTCATTGAGCACTTCTGCTGCCTTTCTTTCTTTCTTTCTTTCTCTGTGGTTTCTCTGGTGGTCGGCGTCAGCCACCAGCGTACACAGTCAAAGCACTGACGAGCTTGTCTGTCTGTCTGTGTCTTTCTGTCTGTGTGTGTCGTAGCAGCGTGCACTCATCCCTTCTGACGAACCTTCCCAAGCAGACCTAACTAACTGAACTCTCTCCCCGTTCTTTCTCTGTAGATATGCCCGAACTGTCAGGCGACATCACTTCTTCCTCCTCCTCACCTTTGCCCGGCGCCCATTCAATCGAATCCGTCTTGCCTTACTGATATCAATCACCTTTCATCACTTTCTCTTTTCACACACCGGTACCATCATCACCACCACCACCGCCACCATCAACAACAACAATACACTCGCACACAGTCGTCGTTTATACACAGAGCACAGTTGAAAACCCCGATCTGTTGTTGTTTGGTTGTTGTTGTCGTCAATGATCAGCAGCAGCAGCAGTCGCCGCCACCACAGCAGTCACTATGGCTTCACATGCTTCCCTGTCACCGGCATTTGTCGATAAAATCGACCCTTTCAAGAAGGGCTCACTCAAAAGAAAGCAAAAGAAATCGCAAGGCTCCTCACGTTATCGAATCAATAACGACGTTGAGCTGCAATCGCTACCTCTGCTTAAAGGTACGCCATTTTGAGGCACTGCACCGGTGGTGGTGGACCTGAGCAGCACACTGACCTTCAACACCATCGACTGACACTCTTCTTTTCGCCTTTTTTCAGATGTCAGCCAAGGAGAGCAGGAGAACTTGTTCATTCGTAAGCTGAGACAGTGCTGCGTGCCGTTTGACTTCATGGACCCCGTTGCCGATCTGAAAGGCAAAGAGATTAAGCGTGCAACGTTAAATGAGCTTGTCGACTACATCAGCGCAGGTCGCGGCGTACTCACCGAACCAGTCTACTCTGAGATAATTAAAATGGTATAAAAGCATATTGCACCCCCGAGTGCATGCACTTCTCTGCTTTCTCATTCTCACTTTTACTCACCGGCGCCCACTTTCTATCTATTTGTCCGGCAGATATCCTGTAATCTATTTCGAACGCTACCACCAAGTGAAAATCCCGACTTTGACCCCGAAGAAGATGACCCCACACTCGAAGCAGCTTGGCCGCATTTGCAACTCGTCTACGAGTTTGTCTTGCGCTTCTTTGAATCACCTGACTTTCAGCCGGCCATCGGAAAGAAAGTGATTGATCAAAAGTTTGTCCTCCAGGTACGATGACAGTGGCAGTTTCAAGCTGTGTGCTTGTGTGCCACTTTCTCTCTCCTACTATCGTGACTGACTCAACTTATATTTCTTCTTCTTGTCGTAGCTTTTGGAATTGTTTGACAGTGAAGATCCGCGGGAAAGAGACTTTCTAAAAACCGTTCTACATCGAATATACGGCAAATTTCTCGGACTACGGGCTTTTATTCGCAAGCAAATAAACAACATATTTCTAAGGTTCATCTACGAAACGGAACATTTCAACGGAGTCGGAGAACTGCTTGAAATTCTTGGAAGGTAGGCTGCGACTTCAATGGCGGCAACTTGAAAGTGTGCTCTACTAATGAATTGCCTACCCTTATTCTCCTTTTCATACAGCATTATCAATGGCTTTGCTTTACCTCTCAAAGTGGAACACAAGCAGTTCTTGATCAAAGTTCTCATTCCTTTACATAAACCCAAATGTTTAGGACTCTACCATGCTCAAGTAAGCGTCGACTAGTGCATTTTGTTTACACGCTTGCTAATAAAATGGCTACTCTTGTTTTTTTCTTTAGTTGGCATACTGTGTAGTGCAATTTTTAGAAAAAGATTCAACACTAACCGAAAATGTTATCAACGGATTACTCAAGTTTTGGCCCAAAACTTGCAGTCAAAAAGAAGTAATGTTTCTGGGGGAGATTGAAGAGATTCTCGATGTGATAGACCCAGTTCAATTCGACAAAATACAAACACCCCTCTTCAAGCAAATTGCCCGATGTGTGTCAAGTCCGCACTTTCAAGTACGTGATTCCATTAGTGATGCTGTTGTTGTTGACGATGATGCTCTGAACATGATCGCCTTATACTAATGCCCGTCTTTGCTATATATTTTGCATTTCAGGTGGCGGAAAGAGCGTTGTTTTTCTGGAACAATGAGTACATACTAACTTTGATTGAAGAAAACAGCGCGGTGATAATGCCAATAATGTTTCCAGCACTATATCGCATCTCAAAAGAGCACTGGAACCAGACGATAGTGGCACTTGTATATAATGTCCTCAAAACTTTTATGGAAGTCAACTCGAAGCTGTTCGATGAGCTTACCGCCTCATACAAAGTGGAAAGACAAAAGTACGTTTAATATGGTTTCAGGTAGAGGTACTTTTAATCCGCCTCTCTTAATCCCCTCTTCTCCTTTTCGTGCACAGAGAAAAGATGAAGGAGAAAGAACGAGACGAGCTATGGAAGCGGCTGATGCAACTGGAGATTAATCAGCAGCCGTCCAACAGCAGCAACAGCAGCGGCAACAGCAGCAATTCGTCTGCGAACCAACCAATCACCAATAGCACCTTTCCGCCGACCTCCTTGCCATACTCATCCTCATCCAACACCGCATTATCTAATTCGAGTCATATGCAAACTGCTTAAGAATCAGAAACTCCGTCACCAACTTTCTCGCTCTCTCTCTCTCCGAATCGTAGTGTTCGCCAATTTGTGGTTCTTCCATCCCCTCTTCTCCTCTCTTTTACTTTGTATAGCTGTACACACACACATCTACACTATATCTCTCTTTCTTACATCTCCGCTAAGTTATACTTTGAAATTGTATTAAAATTAGTACCGTCAACCTGCCGATTGTCGATCCACACTTCTGCTCTACACACCTGTTCTACCACCACCACCACCACCCCAGCAACCTCCGTTCCCACTTGCTCCTTTCTTCTTTCACAGATATACTGACATCCTCTCTCTTTCTCTTTCTCTCTTTTTATTCCCCTTCTTGCTTCCCTTCCATCGTTCTATGAGTTTTCAGTCAACTGGCTCCATTCTTGCTGCATTAGTCGATTCAACACCACTTTCCTCTTCCTCCCTCGACACCACAAAAACACTGACCACATGCGACCAGTTCTACGACAGCATTGTTGGAGGCTGTGGTCGCCGGTACACTTCAACGCACCCACACACCCACAAACTCCCGTTCTCTCTCTCTCTCCCTACTTCTTTCGATGAGTTGCCAGCACGCCAATTGATCTTTCTTTTTTTTTCTTAACTTTACTACTCCAACACCACTCTAATTGAAGTTTCTCCTTCTTCCCTTTTTTTTCTTCCAGTTTATTTAATTTTATTTAATTTCCTCAACCGCAACACACACCACCATTTTGACCTTGTCTCTCTCTTTACATATAGCGTTCTTATATTTTTAATGAATTTATTATTATTTCTCTCTTGGTTTCACCTCCCTGTCTCTCTCTCTCTTTCTTCACTCACGATTCCATTGTGGATGTTTATTATATATTATTATTATTTTCTACAAAAAATGGCCACTTTCTCTCTCTTTCTTCAATTTGTCGTAACTGTGAAAAAGCTTGTAGTATACACCTCCTCCTCCACCACCACCTCTGCACATTATTTGCTTCAGTGAGAAGCGAATAGTTCAGTACTGAGAAGTGACTCGTCGAAGCTGCTGTCGTCGGCCTGGTAATTACTCGAGGTCGACCACCACTGCGACCATCTTCTCCTTGACTTCCCGCCAGCCCCACTTTGTAAACTGCATCCTCCTTCTCCTCCTCCTATTCCTCTCCTTCTCCTCCTTTACCTTCCCATGTTTCGATGTACATTTTTGTTTTCGAATACGTTAACTTTCTCTCTATTGCCTATTCGTTCACTCTCTGTCTATGTCTCTCTCTCCTCGCTCCAAATCTCTTGCGCCCGCAGAAATCAAGTGATAAAAATATAAATATGTATAATTCTCTATATTATTATTATTACTGCATCACATTAGCAATTCGGTTCGAAGTACCTTTTATACTGCAAAAAGATGACGATGAATAAATGATTAGTTACTGATGACGATGAGAATGAATAAGAATAAGTCAACCGGAATTAATGTCTGTTGACTGGAACAGACTAAGTAAAGAATTTGCGCAAATATTGACTGAAACGTTTCGGTGGAGAGAGGGTCTGAAAACACAATTAACTTTATTTTGATCTCCTATCACTAGATGGAGTCCGGTTGTGTTCGAAAGATCAATGAAATATATTAAATCGAGAATTAGAATCATTCTTATAGCCAGGACTGAGTTTGGTGATTAATTGAATCATTGCTGTGAAACGGTCAATGTCTTCAGATGATAAAGAAAAGCATTTTTTGGCTACAATCTTTTTACCCAAAATGAAAGGAACGTGTCGGCTGCTTTTGAGCTAGCTAGCAACACTCCGGCGAGACTCTGCAAATGATTTTCCACTTTTAGAGCAAATGGCAATTTGTAATTTTAACGGCAATTTGCACTAACATATAGCATTTAGCGCCGACGAGTGCGTCACTATGTCGTCCCAATGAACAGTTCATCACTGTTTTGCCCGAAAGTGAGAAAGGAAGGAAGGGAGAAAGTGAACTTAGGTCCTAATGGAAAAAGTGGGCAAGTGAGAAGTTGGTGCTGGTGGTGGTGCCGCTTCAGCTAGGCTAGCCTTGCCCGACAGAGTCATTTGGCCTGTACAGCAGCGTGACCAGCCACTGGGTCTGCCTGCCTGCCTCACTGCTTCTTTGCTCGTCGGCCCCGTCATCGTTATCTCATTGGGGATTTACCTCATTCATTTTGGCGTTGTTTGTTTGGTGGAACCACCGCCACGCACTGTAATTGCTCATGTTCTTCTGGTACCATGGAATGCCCGTTTTCCTCCTTTCCCTCCATTTCTCGCCGCCGGCCCACTCAACTCCCTAAGGTCCCAGTGCGCTCAGTGTCGCCGATTTTTGTTTCAGCGTCAGCTACTGCCGTTGAACCGGTTCAAATCTGTCGCCCGCTCGCTTTGCTCACTCACTCACACTGAACAATTGACTTTTTGTTTTCACTCTCACTCTCTCATTGTCTGTCACCCATTACCGCTGGATGTGTTAATTTGCCAAATGTGCCATTAATCAACGAGTGCTCTCTCTTTCTCTCGGAGCTGCCTCGTCGCGGGACAGTTCAGGGAGCAGTGTTCAGCAAGTGCAATTGCAAGAGGAGAAAACTGCAGCTCAATTTAAAGCCACAGCGTAAAGCGTTCACTTTCAGCAGCGGCCACTACGGCAGCAGCAGAACTGGCCTCAATGATTCATTGCCATTGAATTATTAAAAAAGGGCGCAAAAATACTGCCCGGAACACCTGCATTAGATTGAAGAAAATTGAGTCTCTCTTTTTGCAACACCACATTGGTCAACTTGATCATTACCAGTAGTCATTAGTAGTACTTATCAAACGTCGATTTTTAATTTTAAAACAATGCTTGAGTGAGTTTCTATTTGATTTTACAATCGAAAAAACTGCTTATTATACATAAATGGAACAAATTGCTAATTGTCACACTGATCACTACTGTTCAAAACAAACGAAGTACAGAGAGTGGGAAGAAAGAAAGAGAGAACATTCTAAAGAAACGGCTCTATAGACAAGACTAGGCCGAGTTCGTTGCAGCCAAAGGAGCAAAGGTGCTAATGTACTGTAGTTGAGGAAAACTGTGATGATGATCAGATTGGGTGGTAGTGATGGTAGTAGGGGATTAGATTTTGGTGAAACTTTTTACTGATTCGGCCATGTTTGCGGCGTACTGTGCGGCCGCGTGGTAGTGACTTGAGGTAGGTGATAGGCCTGATGAGCCGACGGTCAGCAAACGAGATGGGGTAGTGGTGGAAGTGTCCATGGCCATGGAGACGGCTGCAGCTGCAGCAGCAGCGGCCGCCGATGTTACCGGGTGATGCTGGTGATGAGGATGGTGGTGGGGGTGAGTGAGGTGGTGGTGGTGAAGGTGATGACTGAGAGAGTTCACTGCCGACTTCGAGTACAGGTCAAAGAAGTTCAGATTGCCCAGGTTGTGGCCGCCGCCGCTCTCCTGTTTCATCTCCTGCTGATGTAGGTGGTATTGCTGGTGCTGATGCTGGTGAACTTTGCTAAAGCCTCGTTGCTGCTGTTGTACGCTCATTAGTTGTCCGTTGACCACTAACTCCATGGAGTTTGCATTGTTACGCCTGCGTTTGACTCCCTGCTTCTGTGGTCGAACAGTGGTTATCACCTGTTCCTGGTTCAGCGAAGTGCTGCTCACGACGCCTGGATTATTATTGCATTGCGACCGGTCCTCTTTCATTGACAGATGCTGCTGTTGTTGTTGTTGATCTTGATCTTGATGGTTCAACGTTGTCACTTGTTCATTTGTTCGGTGTACAGATGTTGCTGTCGCTGAATCAAGCTCGTCTCTGCTCGGTCTCCTTTGTCCCCTGCCTCTGCCCCTCCTTGATGGACTGTTGCTGTGGTGTTCTGCCGTACTGACAATGCCACCACCACCGCCGCTTCGTTCACTGTGATCATCACCTGAGTCAGCACCATCTTCGCCATCATCGCAGTCCTCGTCCTCTTCGTCTCCCTCTCTGTCCTCTCCGTCGTCCTCCTCGCCCGAGTGTTGGTCGTAGTCCTTCAACTTGTCCGCCGCTTCGATCGATTTGCGGTGCATGCCTGCGCAAAACGGAAGCCCTCTTTTAGTTCAGCGCCAACTTTTTAGTATCTATTTGAACGAAGTTTGTTCTCTTATAATTCGAGACAGTCGAAGTCCACGCCACGATTAGAGGTGGCGGCGTGACTGTAGGCGAGGATAGGGTATAGTGCTGTAGATCAACACGTACAGACTTACCAAGTAGCCATGGAGCACAGGAGCTGCCCTCCTCCACTTCTTTCGATTTGAGAATGCTCTCCGGCAGTGGCAGTGAATGGCGCACCATGGCGCCGTACAGGCCGTACTCGGCCATTATAGTACTCTTGCCCCAGCACTTCTCTGTCTTGCGCCATTTTGCCCGACGATTTTGAAACCAAACCTGAAAAAAATTGAATGTGGTCAAGTGATGGCAGTACTGAATTTCTTCTCAATATCAAAACAGTGGTAGAACAGAACATTGTTCAACCTAACCAATTACTATTATGCCTGTTCTTGTTCCGAGTTATAATCACCATCACAAGTGAGTATGAGTGTGCTAAATGGCACAATTAGTGTGAGGTGCCAAGTGAAAGAGAAAGATTCTCCTGTCCTTCTGTCACCAGAGGATTGCTTGTCTGCCTGCCTCTTCCTTCATTTGCCCGGAGTGTCCGCAGTGGCGAGCTCACAAATTGACATGGTCGGACTCAGTGGTGGCACTAATTGAGCGAACACCAAGTCGATATTGGCAGCCAGCAAAGCACTAGCACCCGAAGCACCCGAAACAGCAGCAGCATCAGCTCAGAACAGGCGGTCTGTCACTTAGCTGAATTAATTCCGTTTTCTCCTCCAATTGGTCCGCCTGTCCAAGCAGCACTAATCTGGCCGCTTAATCATCAGCAGCCTAGTGGTGCTTCATTGAAATGTCGGCAGTGGTGGTGGTACTGTACTGTTCAGCAGTTGCAGCGCAGTTAAATGTGAATTTAATCTAATAATGATGCACACATAAATATCAATTATTGCACTGCACTTGACGAGAGAGAGAAAGGCATTTGTTGCTGTGACAATGAGACTGCACTGACTTTACTGACTGACTGACGACAGCTACTGAATGTTCTCTAGTAGTAGTAGTAACTGATCCACCACCAGCAATTGTGGCGGGCACTCGGATCACACACAGGCACAGTCTGTCTGTGGGTCGCGACAGCAGTCTGTCTGCGGCCAGTTGTGTGCTCACTCAATCACAGTGAACATCATCATGAATGGCACCCAATTCCCCTTAGCCCAGCAAATGGTCTCCTTCAACGGCCTACTATTCAGGAGCCAGCAAAGCGGTCGTACTCAATTTGACTATTGACTTCTCATCTGTCGACGGCACTGAGTGCACCGAAGCACCCTTCTCGACTTGAAGGCAACCTTTTCGGCATTATAATCGATACTTCAGTGAGCACTTGCCACAATTGATAAATTGTAACTCACAAATTGTGTGCATCATCTCCCAAGTTGGCTTTGCACTGCCCCACCGCCGCAATGTCGCAATGTCACCAAGAGACTGTGTGTGTTGTGCACTGTATGCCTTAGTAATGGAACCACTGCACTCTATGGTGTGGAATGAGGCAAGCGTAAAGTGAAATTTAATCAAGTTGATGTGCTTTAAAATATTAAATTCATATTGCCATTTGCCAGCTCGGTGGAAAAGGGGCTGACAGATGGAAGAGCAGCAGTCATCAAGTGGAGGGGATTGTACGGCTCTAAACTCAAAGTGCCAAGCTCAAGTGCCCACAGGCAAGCGCTGCTACTGCACTGCAATTGCTGCTTTTTAGCACAACTTATCTTAGAACTGTGTTATCAAGTTGGCAATTAAGGTGAGAGTGAGTCGAATTTTCTCATTTATTGGCTCTCGTATTATT